>Ga0134100_1000052_pt1 | contig 135748 bp, 136 predicted proteins | sample 11_taG_2_FD_94444 | JGI IMG/M metagenome (GOLD analysis project Ga0134100, IMG submission 94444) | Switchgrass degrading microbial communities from high solid loading bioreactors in New Hampshire, USA - 11_42_5_180_A3 metaG | ecosystem: Engineered > Bioreactor > Semi-continuous > Anaerobic >...
ACCTTGAAATCCTTATTACATGAGCGTTTCATGTATTTATATTATACCATGATTGTTATGTCCTTAACTACTCTTTTAGATAAAAAAAGCCCACTTTTCAGTGAGCTTTGTCTTCAGTCTGACTCGGAAACAAAATGTTTCCGAGTTTTTATATTTTAATTGTTTATTTTTAATTTTTCATCTTCTGTATTCATTGAGAGCTCAAGAACCACATTCAGCCCCAGCTTGTTTTCGAATTTTAATGATGAAACCATTAGGCCCAAGACTCTCAAAGCTTCATTAAAATCTTTTACCATCCTGTCCTTTACAATATCACCAACAATAGTATACATGCTGAAATATTACTCCCTTGCTATATTTTTACAGATATTGTCCTATAATTATATAATATTTCCCATGTATAACTAATATTTCCCAAACTACTTTTTATTTTAAAATTTTTATTTCAATTCTACGATTTTTTTGCCGCCCTTCGGGCGTATTATTATCCCCTACAGGTCGGTATTCGCCATAACCTACAGCGGTAAACCGCGCCGGTTCCAGCTTTTCCACTTCGACTAAATACCTTACAACATTTGTAGCTCTTGCTGTGGAAAGCTCCCAGTTTGTTTCATATTTTTTATTGGTCATCGGAACATTATCGGTATGACCGCATATCATAACTTCATTTTCTATTTCTCTGAGAGAAGCCGCTATTGAAGATAGCACCGCTTTGCCTTCCGGTACTATTTCAGCACTTCCCGAATCAAAGAAAACCTCCTGGTCAAGGCGAATCAGAAGAAAATCCTTTTCCTCCACAACCTGAACTTTATCAGATATCCCCCGCTCCTCTATGGTATCTCTTATATCATTCTTAGCTTCATTAAACTCTTTATTCTTTAACTTTTCTTTAGCATCCACAACCATTTCATCGGCATCTTCGATGTATTTTTCTTTACGTTTTGCCTTTGCCTCTTCACTGTCGAACTTGGTATAGTCAAATGCTATTATGCTGTTTCCGTTGCCTTCAAGAATTGAATCTCCCCCATTTAGGTTTATCAATGAGTAGGACAAACTGGCAGCGACCTCTGAAAATCTGTTTTGGTCAACAGTGGACATAGAAAACAATAGCACAAAAAATACCAACAGGTTGGTAACCATGTCGCCATATGACGACATCCATGCCGGTGTTCCGCCATCGCTGGATTCTTTTTTTCTTGCCATAATCTCACCTGTTTCTCTTTATACTACCGTTTCTTCCTGCTATTCAGAACCTTTTACAGTCGCTTCATATTGAGCTCTCTGTTCGGGTGACAGGAAGGTCTTCAGCTTATGTTCCATAAGTCTTGGGTTTTCACCTGACTGAATAGATAAAACCCCCTCCATCATCATTTCCCTCAGCCTTATTTCTTCGGCGCTGTTGGTGGCGAGCTTATTGACGATAGGATTACAAACGAAGTTCGACAGGACGGTTCCATAGAATGTCGTAACCAGAGCCAGTGCCATGTTAGAGCCAATGGTCGATGGGTCATTAAGGGTCCTCAACATGTTGATAAGACCGAGTAGTGTACCTATAAAGCCCCATGAAGGAAACTGCCCTGACAGGGTTTTATAATATTCCTGGGTATTTTGATGTCTTATGGCCATACTGTCTATGTCCAATTGCATTGTCGTTTTTACTATTTCGGCCTCAATACCGTCAACAACAAGTTCCATAGCCTTTTTTAAGAAATCATCCTGCAATTCATTCTGAGCCGACTCTAATGCCAGAAGGCCTTCTCTTCTTGCTTTCTGAGACAGTTCCACCAATGTCCGTATAGTATCCATAGCCGATGCCTTAGGCTCTCTAAATATCAGCGGAATTGCCTTAAACGCTCTTATTGTCTCAGACAAGGGGAAAGACATGACAGTACACATAAAACCGCCGACCACTGTTACGATGATCGATCCAACGTCTATGTAAGTGGAAACGTCACCGCCACTGTACATTCCATAAATAACAACGCCGATACCTCCGATCAAGCCGATAATCGTTGCCAAATCCATTATTTCACCTGCTTTTGTACGTCTTAATTGTGCTTGAGTATATGCTTTGAACAATATATAGTCTCAACATTTAAATATATCGGCATAAACAATCGTTTATTTAATCTCTGCCACTAATAAAAATCAATTGCTGACGAACAAGCAGGTTTTTCAGAAGATGTACAATGCTATGGCTGCAAAAAAGAGAAGTCTTTCAACTTCTCTCTTTAAACGTCCTGTTATTATTCAATTTAATTACTTTCTGCTTAAAAGATTTTTTGACTTATTATAGATGTTTTCGGGCGTTAATCCATACTTTTCGACCAATTCATTGGGTTTACCTGATTCTCCGAAGGTATCTTCAAGACCTACCATGTCCATCGGAACAGGACAATTCTTAACAACAACTTCCGATACGGCGCTGCCTAAACCGCCAAACAAATTATGTTCTTCGCAGGTTAATATGGCGCCGGTTTCTTTGGCTGCCTTGATTATTATATCGTTGTCCAAAGGTTTTATTGTATGAATATCAATCACTCTGGCTGAAATGCCGTCATTACTGAGCATTTCTGCTGCTTTTAATGAAGGATCAACCATAAATCCTGTGGCAATGATTGTAACGTCATTACCATCTCTAATTTGAATGCCTTTACCGATTTCGAATTTCGTATTGTCATCATAAATAACAGGCACATCCAGGCGCCCAAGCCTAAAATATACAGGGCCATACATTTCGGCTGCGAGCTTTACAAGAGCACTTGTGGATACAGCATCAGCAGGTGATATAACGGTCATGCCCGGAATTGCGCGCATAAGGGCAATATCTTCCAGCATCTGGTGAGATGCGCCGTCTTCTCCGATTGTAATTCCGGCATGAGTTGCTCCGATTTTAACATTCAGATGTGGATATCCGATTGAATTTCTCACCGAATCATAAGCTCTTCCAGCCGCAAAAACAGCAAACGTACTGGCAAAAACAGTTTTCCCGCAGCTTGCCAATCCTGCGGCAACTGCCATCATATTGCCTTCTGCGATACCCATATTGAAATGTCTTTCAGGATACTGTTTCTGAAAGAAATCCGTTTTTGTTGATTTGGACAAATCCGCATCTAAAACAACTATATTTTCATTATGCCCGATTTCAGCTAATGCTTTGCCATAAGCCACACGGGTCGCAATTTTTTCTGACATATTGTGTTCCTCCTTACACCATACGTTGATTATTATTGCAGGCTGTTCAAATAATCGTTCAATTCAGCCAGTGCCTGATCAGCCTGATCCTTTTTCGGAGCCGTGCCATGCCATGAAGCCTGGTTTTCCATGTATGAAACGCCTTTGCCTTTGATCGAATGTGCTAAAATCATAGTAGGTTTTCCTTTAGTTCCCTTAGCTTTATTTACAGCTTCTTCAATCTGGTCAAAATCATGGGCGTCAATTTCTATTACATTCCATCCGAAAGCAGCAAATTTATCCGCTATGGGTTCCGGATTCATAACGTCAGTTATTTTCCCGTCTATCTGCAATCCGTTATAATCAACAAACACAGTTAGATTATCCAATTTATAGTGAGCAGCTGCCATAGCTGCCTCCCAAACCTGACCTTCTTCCAACTCACCATCGCCCATTGCAACATAAACCCGGTAATCTTTTTTATCGATTTTTCCGGCAAGTGCCATACCTACTGCTGCAGATATTCCCTGCCCCAATGAGCCTGTAGACATATCAACGCCGGGAACCTTATCCATATTCGGATGTCCTTCAAGATGGCTTTTGGTCTGTCTGAAACCGGTTAGTTCCTCTACCGGGAAAAAGCCCCTGTTGGCGAGAGTAGAGTATAGAGCCGGAGTGCAATGCCCTTTTGATAAAACAAAACGATCACGATTGGGGTCTTTGGGATTTTTAGGGTCTATACGCATTTCACGAAAATATAGATATGTCAGAATATCAGCTAATGATAACGATCCTCCGGGATGTCCGCTGCCGGCCGATGCAACTGCCGTTATTATTCCCATTCTGATTTTCGTTGCGGTTTTTTTCAACTCTAATTTTGTCCTGTCATCCATTTGCTTTTCCTCCGTTTTTATTTTGAATATTATACATTACTATTGAATGGCCTCGTCTGTTTCCATAATATCAACAATTCCCAACAGCTAAGGTCCAGGAAATTAAAAGCAAAGTAAATGTCTTGTATGAATAGTAATTCCCTAGCTATAAAAGGTGTCATCCTTGCTGTAATTGTTGTATTTGTTCCTATATCTGGACTAATACTTGGTATATTATACAATACTGATTCGTAAACATCAATTTATTCAATCACAAATTTTGCATAATTGATAAACTAATTGATAACTTGGCCTTCTTTTGACAGATGAAGGGGTGAAAAACCCTCGCCCAATACTTCACGTGCATCCATCAATAGGACAAATGCTTTTTCATCACAGGATCTGACGATATTTTTTACGATAGGTATCTCTTCACGCTTAACGACACATAAAAGTACAGTTTTATCCTGCCTGCTGTACATACCTTTTCCGTTCAGACCGGTCACACCTCTGTCTACCTCTTCAAGAAGTCTTTTAGCAATCTGCTCGGAGTTATCGGATATTATTAACAGGCTTTTTGAAAATCTTATTCCTTCCAGATATGCATCTATGGTTTTTGTCGATACATAAAGGCTTATTGCGGCATAAAGGGCCAATTTAACGCTGTTAAAAATTATTGCAGCAAAAATAATGACCAGACCGTCCATAAATAGTAAATGCTGACCGACCGAAAACCTTGGAAATGTCTTGTGAAGAACTGAGGAAATAAGGTCGGTGCCTCCGGTGGTGGCATCTTCTCTAAGTACGATTGCCAGGCCAAATCCCATTATGCCTCCCCCGATGAGCGCATAAAGGAGGAGGTCCGGATCTGCCATGGAATTGTCAGAATTAATAAAATATCCATTGATAATCCGGTCGGATAATATAGATGTCAAGTCAATCATTAATGAAAGAGTAACGGCTCCAAACAAAGAACGGAAGAAAAACTTATGTCCCTTGCTTTTATAGCCAATGATAAACAACGGTACGTTCAGAATTAACATTAATAAGCCGACCGGAACGGCACCGTTAAAAACATAATAAAGAACTGTCGAAAGGCCGGAAACTCCTCCGGGTGCAAGTTTGTAAGGTATTAAAAACAGGTTCATTGAAATGGCGACTATAAAACAACCCAACACTATGGAAAGATAAGATTTGACGTTTTGTTTTTTAATGTCCATACAGCAAGGCGCCTCCTTTCCCAGCCTATTTTATGTGAAAATAACAATTTAAAACATTAACAAAAGACCGGGGTATTCCCGGTCTTTTATCGTCCTCACAAAGTACCTGAAAAATATATTCAGATATCTTATTTCATGCCGTACTTTTTCTTGAACTTATCAACACGACCACCTGTGTCAACAAGCTTTTGCTTTCCTGTAAAGAATGGGTGGCATTGTGAACAGATTTCTACACGAAGCTCCGGTTTTGTTGAGCCTGTTTCAAATGTTGCTCCACATGCACAGCGTACTACTGCTGGCCCGTATTTTGGATGGATACCTTCACGCATGGTTTTCACCTCGCTTAAACGAATAACTTTATTTATAGAATTCAATTTTTCCTAACACCTTAAAAAAGCATCGATTGGTATTTTACCACACCGGCTCAGTCAATGCAAGTGTCGTATTTGTGTCATTTATTTGTAGATCGTATCGTAACTGTTCTTTTCCCGCTGAGTTAATGCCGTATTTATGCCATTTATAAACTCTTCGTTTGTCTTAGTATTCATCAGTCTGTTTATAATCATCTCAGTAACATCGGCAGTACCGAGATTGCTCATAGCCTTGCGAATTGTCCAGATTCCTTCAAGCTCCTTCTGAGAAAGCAGTAACTCTTCTCTTCTTGTTCCCGAGCGGTTTATATCAATTGCAGGGAAAATACGCTTTTCTGACAGCTTCCTGTCAAGATGCAGCTCAAGGTTACCTGTTCCCTTAAATTCTTCATATATAACATCATCCATACGGCTGCCCGTATCTATAAGCGCTGTAGCTATTATAGTCAGACTTCCGCCGTTTTCGATGTTGCGGGCTGCTCCGAAAAAGCGTTTGGGCTTATGAAGTGCTCCCGGATCCAGACCACCCGACAGAGTCCTGCCTGTCGGCGGAATTGTAAGGTTATATGCACGAGCCAGACGTGTAATACTATCCAGAAGAATTACCACATCTCTTTTATGTTCTACCAGACGCTGCGCTCTTTCCATTACGATCTCAGCCACCTTTATATGATGTTCGGGAACCTCATCAAAGGTAGAATAAATTACATCACCTTTTATGGAACGCTGCATGTCAGTAACTTCCTCAGGCCGCTCATCAATTAACAATACTATTACTTCAATTTCCGGATACTTTGCTGTTATAGCATTTGCAATTTTTTTAAGCAGTATGGTTTTGCCCGCTTTTGGAGGTGAAACTATGAGGCCTCTCTGACCTTTTCCGATAGGAGCAATAAGGTCAATAAGACGGGTCGATAATTCTTTTGGATCGGACTCAAGAGTAATACGTTCATCAGGGTATATGGGGGTAAGCGTTTCAAACGGCCGTCTCTTTTGAGCTACCTCAGGAGGATCCCCATTAACTGAAGACACATACAAGAGAGCCTGAAATTTTTCCCCTTCCTTTTGAATTCTGCCCTTTCCAACTATTTTGTCACCGGTCTTTAAATTGAATCTGCGGATTTGGGAAGGTGAAACATAAATATCTTTAGGTCCGGAAAGATAATTATGACCACGCAGGAAACCATATCCGTCAGGAAGAACTTCCAGAATACCTGTAACAGGGTTTTCACTCTCTAAACGTGAAAGATCTTTGGCTTTACCATATTTAGAAGCCTTACTGTCTTCTTCGTTAATTCCTTCAGTCTTTTCCTTTTCAGTCTCACTTAATTCTTCACCGTTCTTGGATTCTTCCAGTGGAATAACAGAGGGATCAGCAATATCACTTATCTGGACAGTGTCGGTATTATCGACAACTTCAGCAATCTGGTCATCTTGAACAGAACCGCTTTCTTTGACTGCTCCGATTTTGATACGTGTAGTTTTTGTATAAGTTTTTTGGGGTATTGATTCTTCATCAGACTGTTTAACTTGTGTTAAGACAGCATCCTCTTCTTTAAGCTCATCATCTTTCGGGGGCTGAACAACTGTACTTTCTTCAGTTTGCTCCTCGGACTTTTTGGGACGGCCCCGCCGTTTTTTAGTCGGCATCTCGGCTTTTTCTGACTTGATTTCCAGCTCTGAAATACTCTCTTTAGGCTCTTGCTCCGATTCTTTCTTTTCATCGGCTGAAGCAGCCTTTGGTCTTCCTCTTTTTTTCTTTTCGGCAGAAGTTTTATCTTCTTCGGTTTTTCCCTCCGGTTTTTCCTCATCCTGAGAAGCTTTATTCGTTTCTTCTTCCGATATAACCTCTGTCTCAGGAGGACTTTTCTCCTTCCCGGATTTGGACTGAGAAGCATCTCCCGTACTTAAAATTAAATCAATCAATTCTGCTTTTCTATACCTGGTTACGCTTTTTAATCCCAGCATTTTTGCAATATACCTGAGATCTTCAAGAGATTTACGCTCAAGAATGGATCTATCTTCCATAATACACCGCCTTGTGTAAACTTCTTATATTTTATTTCATAATTTCAAGAAAAATATGTTCGTAGAATACTTTATATTAATTAATTTATTATTAAACTTTATATATTAATTAATTTATATTAAACTCTATTTAACCCCTGCCCTCAAATATGAGTATCTGCTTATTGAAAGTATAAACAGTATCATATTTATTCAAATTCCGTCTACAAATACTCGCTTGGGAAATAATCAAGATATGAATACCACTTAACTGGTTTAATATATCAAGTAGTATTACCATTTGTCAAGCTTTTATTGATTATTTCACAATTATTATCCTCTGTTTGTTCAGTAATTATTAAATAACACCAGTTTTTTTTACAAGATTCTGATCAGTTGCAATAGAATTTTCACAGTTTAACCGTTATTATGACAAATCTTGTTTTTTTCGGGGTATTATCCTTATTTTTTTCATAGTAATATTTATGTCCATGGTTTAATATAAATTTGTCTTAAGGCAATATTGTTATTATCAATGGAGAGAGAAACATCAAGGCAGAGGCATTTTCAGGGGCTGTAAATATGCCATATATCATAAGAGCCAATACTCGATAACTTTAGCGGCATTGACATCCGGGCCTTAATATAAATCGAAAATATCGGGTTGGTTCCTTGGCAACATTGTAATCAGGGCATACAGCAACAATATAACATAAACATCGAACATCGGACAAGAATATTGATAATAACAAACAAACAAATCAACCGGGGGGGCAACAAAATAAACACCAAGAGCCACAGCATTGCCGGCATCATAGTTTGCAGCACAGGAAGCAACATGGTTTACAGCATGAACCGCGGTACAGATTACATCAGTGGCAGCATTTTTTAGCGGCAGCACAGTCAACGACATGGTTACAACACAGGCTGACAACAGGACAACATTTTCAGATTTTTATAATGCCAGGCATAAAAATGACCATTGCTATATATAACTAAATATTGTATCTACCCAAAGCATTGACAAAATATATTTCGGGAGCCGATTATAAGCCGGCTCCCGAATCTTTTTCTTTATCTTTATTTCTATTCCTCAATCTTAAGGGGAATATTGTTTTCTGTTGCGAATTTCTTTATTTTTTCCAACACCGGATCTGCCTCATTTTCTGTCATTGCTGAACCTAAAGTTTTTTCTTCGACAATTTTCACTTTCATTTCCTGGCCTAAAACGTTACTGATTGCATTTTCAATGATTTCAAGGCTGTCTTTCCGACTGAGTACTGTTTTTTTCAGCGCATCATCCCCCTGTACCACCACATTTGCCGTTCCGTCTTCGGAAATAAAGCACCATGTATCCAACAAGTAAGCATAGACTTTCATCCTGTTTTCCGAACGGATATACTCAATAACTCGGGGCCATTCGTTAAGCCTGTTCTTTTCCCCGGCATTAGGAGAATTACTATCAGTTTTTGCCGGCATTTTTTCTTCTTCTGATTCAGCTTTATCAATAACTGTTTTGGCGGGCTTAGCTCTTTTCACGGTTTGGCCTGGCTGCAAATTCGATCCCTGTTGGAGCTGTGATATCCTGGCTTCCAGTTGCTGAAGCCTGAACTCAAGACCGGACAAATCATCATTTGAGAGATTTCCGTATACAGGCATATCAGAACATAATTTAACCGCTGCCACTTCCATAATAATCCTGGGGTTTTCCGCCCATTTCAATTGTCCTTCCGTTTCCGAAAGCCCCTCAATTACTTTCAGGATACTCTGCATATCAATCTTGTCGGCTGCTTCTTTTAAAGGCTGAAGTTCTTCTTCGCTTAAATCAATCAGCTTCAGTGCCGTTCCTCCGTTTTTTAACAGCATCAGGTTTCTGAACCATAAAATAATCTGATTGCAAAAAGGTTTCAAGTCTCTTCCCTGGTCAACCGCCTCTTTAATCGCGTTAAGCGCCATAGGGACATCCTTGTCTATAATGGCCTCCGCAAAGGTGTTAACAGCTTCTGTTGCCGATAAACCCGATATTTCTATGACATCCGTGTGAGTAATTGTGGATTTCCCCATATTGATGCATTGATCCAAAAGACTTATGGCATCTCTCATTCCGCCCTCAGAAACCCTTGCTATGAGTCTTAAGGCATCATCCTCCACTGAGACATTGCAATCCCTGGCAATAACCCTTAGTCTGTCTTCAATGCCTTTTGTGGTGATTCTCTTAAAATCGAACCTCTGGCATCTGGATAAAATAGTGGCGGGAAGCTTATGAGGTTCTGTGGTCGCCAGAATAAACACCACATTGGCAGGAGGTTCCTCCAGTGTCTTTAACAGTGCATTAAACGCGCCGGTTGACAACATATGGACCTCATCAATGATATACACTTTATATCGTGTAACTGCCGGTACATACATTACAGCCTCTTTGATTTCTCTGACATCGTCCACTCCGTTGTTGGAAGCAGCGTCAATTTCTATAACATCCAGTATGGAACCGTCCAGAATGCCCTTACAGGTCATACATTCATTACATGGGTTTCCATCTGAAGGATTTGTGCAATTGACAGCCCGGGCAAAGATTTTAGCCAGGGTAGTCTTGCCTGTTCCTCTGGTTCCGCAGAAAAGATATGCATGGCTTACAGTATTATTCTTAATGCTGTTTTTTAATGTAGTAACGATATGACGCTGTTCTACCACATCATCAAAGGTTAAAGGCCTCCACTTCCGATATAATGCCATGTGCGCCATTGTATCATTCCTTCACAATATAATCCGGTCTAAAATACCCGGTAAATATGTCAGCATTAACAGTTTATCAGTTAAAAAAAACCTTAGCAAGGGACTAACCGGTTGCCGGCAATGTAAAAAAACGAGGTTAAAACCTCGTTTCTCTCATATAAAACCGTGCACCTGTCCTCGACAGGCAAGCACAAACGTATCATGCGCAGCATACTCGGATCAGGCTGACTTGCGGCACACCCAGAGGTTCCGCTTACCGCTGCTTCCTTCCGGACCTGACGGGGTTCACAGTTCTGAATTGCGCAAGACCCAATCTTCATCATACCTTGCAGCATAACTGACTTTACACTTGCATGCCTCAAACAGGAATTCGACTCCGCTATAGCGGATTGCGGATACAGGGCACCGCTAACTCCCCGTCTAGCACGGTAAAGTATATTATATAGCATTAACCTGTCATCTGCAAGCCCAATAAATAGAATATATGGGTGACACATAGGGCATGCTCCTTCGGATTGGCTCAGAATGGCAAAACCCGATTATTGATTTTTTGCTCTGTCTTTGGCCCTGATTTCGGTACGACGGATCTTTCCGCTGATAGTCTTGGGCAATTCCTCAACAAATTCTATAATACGAGGATATTTATACGGTGCGGTATGGGTTTTTACATAATCCTGTATTTCTTTTTTTAACTCTTCGCTTGGCTGATACCCCTTGGCCAGGACGATAGTTGCTTTAACTATTTGACCTCTGACAGGGTCAGGAACACCGGTAACCGCACACTCCAATACCGAAGGGTGCTCCATAATAACACTTTCAACTTCAAAGGGACCAATGCGATATCCGGAGGATTTTATAATATCATCGGTTCTTCCGACATACCAGTAATATCCGTCTTCATCCTTATATGCAGTATCCCCTGTGTGATAAAGGCCGTCATGCATGGCCTGATTGGTTCTTTGCTCATCCCTGTAATATTCCATCATAAGGCCAAAAGGTTTTCCTTTATCGATCCTTATTACTATTTCGCCTACCTGGCCGGGTTCTACACTGTTCCCGTTCTCATCCACAAGATCAACTTCATAAGCCGGTGAAGGTTTTCCCATTGAACCCGGTTTAGGCTTCATCCAGGTAGCAGTCATAAGACACAGTGTGGTCTCGGTCTGACCGAAACCTTCCATCAGCTCTATACCCGTCAGTTTCTTAAATTGGTTAAACACCTCCGGATTCAATGCCTCGCCTGCGGTAGTGCAATATTTTACCGACGAAAGATCATACCTGGAGAGATCTTCCTTTATAAGGAATCTGTAAACAGTAGGCGGAGCGCAGAATGTAGTTACTTTATATTTAGCAATGCGTTTGAGCAGTTCGTCCGGATGGAACCTGTCAAAATCAAATGTAAATACGGCGCTTTCTGCCAGCCACTGGCCGTACAGTTTTCCCCAAACAGCCTTTCCCCAGCCGGTTTCAGCCACTGTTAAATGCAAACCTTCAGGATCGACATTATGCCAGTAAACCGCTGTAGGAATATGAGCCAGGGAATAGTAATGATTGTGGGCTACCATCTTAGGCATACCCGTAGTACCGGATGAAAAATACATTAACATTATCTCCTCGGCCTTTGGTCTGTCTTCACCCGTCGGGGGCACGAAAGCAGGTGCTGAGGCTATACCGTCTTCATAGCTTATCCACCCGTCTTTTTTCCCTCTTACAAGGATCTTTATGCTCAGAGTCTCGGTCTCATGCTGTGCTTCATCCACCATGTCCGATACATGTCCCTCGGCAGTGCATACAACTGCCTTAATGCCGGCGGCATTTATACGATAGACTATATCCTTAGCCATAAGCTGATTGGTAGCCGGAATAGCTATTGCACCAATCTTGTGAAGAGCCATCATGCAGTACCACCATTCATAATGACGTTTCAGAATAAGCATGACTGCATCGCCTTTTTTTATTCCCAGGCTCTGAAAAAATGACGCGGTTTTATCGCTGTACTCTTTCATTTCCTTAAATGTAATAAACTTTTCATCTCCGGCTTCATTGCACCATACCATAGCTAATTTATCAGGTTTTTCAGCCGCCAGTCTGTCAACCACATCATAAGCAAAATTATAATACTTATCTTTCTTAAAACTTACCTTTTTAACGCTGCCGTCTTCATTCAATGTCTCAAATATGTATTCCTTATATAGCCTCGACATTAACCCATCCTCCCGTTCTGATCTCTGATTACCACCGCCAGAAATGTGCAGTCTTTACCGTTTGTTGCCACCATACCGTGTTTCCGTGTCGCATCATAGTATACAGAGTCTCCTTCTTCCATAATAAACTCATGGTCATCTATTCTTACCTTCAATGATCCGCTTAAGATATAGTCAAACTCCTGCCCGTCATGATCCCTTTGCATAATTTCTCCCTTATCGGCGGCTTCATCATAAGGAGCCTCCACAAGGAAGGGTTCGGCATTTCTGTTCTTGAACAAGTATGCCAGGCTGTGATATCTAAAGCCTTTTCTGCGCTCAATCGCAAGTCCTTTTCCCTTTTTCACATGAGTGTAGACAGACAATGTGGGGCTGCTGCCGGTCAATAGTTCGCTAATATCCACTCCCAGGCGTGCCGCAACCTTATAAAGGAAGGTAAAGGAAAAGTCTCTCTTGCCTTCCTCATGGCTTAAATATTCTTCTTCTGAAACCTCAACAAGCTGTGCCATTTCCGTAACAGAAATTCCAAAGTCTTCTCTTAAGCCCCTTATTCGCTGAGCAATCTCCATAATTCTGTCATTCATACCTCATACCTCCTCCATTTATCGAAATAGATAATAAAAAAGCCCATCCCAGCTTCTGCTGGGACGAGCTGATAACCCGTGGTACCACCCATTTTTAGCTTAATTAAGCCCTCATTAAGGTTCTAACAAACCCTTGCCTGTAACGTGGCTGACGCGATACCTTACTCATTTTCAGGTAACGGACTCCAGAGAGATGCCTGTAATTAAATTCCTGCCTGTTCGCACCAACCACAGGCTCTCTTTAAGGAAACCTATAATTACAGAGGCTCCTTCATTGCCTTTAATATCATAATATTAAATTATTATTTTTATATATAATACAATTTGAATCCTATGTTGTCAAACTAAAAATTTAATTTTTTCTTTTCTTTAACGCCCTTAATAACTTTCAGGCGGGAGAATTCCTCTCTCTCCTTCTCCTCCAATACATTTTCAATTGTCGATGACATACTTTCATATTTCGGAATTATTATATTCTTTAAAGCATTTGTGCGTTTCATGGTCCGTCTGATATTCATGGCCAGCCTGTATATTGAAGTTTCAATTTCAGCTAATTGTGCTGAAAGAACTTTAACCTGTTCAAACTTTTTTCTTGCAATATCAAGAGCGCCGTTTGTCATACGAAAACCGTATCGGGGCTGCATTTTCTTTTCGTTGATTGATACTAACGGTATTTCAACACCCATTACGCTCTGTTCCCTGATATGGATATTTTCTTCCTCAGGTATGGCAAATCCTATTTGCTGAACAACTGATATACCCAGGCTGATGTTGGCGTCCTGAAGAGCTTTATAAGCCTCGCTGAATACCGTGAGGATTTCATCGTTAACCTTCCTGGCCCTCTCTATCATGTTCATCATTTCCCGAACCAGAATATTACGCTTTTTCTCCAATAAATCATAACCCTGACGGGACAAAACAAGAGAATTCCTGGCGCTTATAAGGTTTCCTTTTGTGGGAGACAAACTCATATCCATTGTCAGAAATCCCCTTTCCTTGATTCGGGAACCGTATAATACTTTTCTATAATCTCGGGCGACAGGCGGTCCAGTTCTTCTTTCGGCAATAACCTCAGTAATTCCCAGCCAAGATCAAGCGTATCTTCTATACTCCTGTTTTCCCGGAAATCCTGTGCTATAAATCTATTTTCAAATTCCCTGCCAAAATTCATATACAGTTTATCAACAGGGCTTAATTCTTCCTCACCAATGACAGACGCCAGAGCCCGCACTTCCTGCACCCTGGCATAGGATGCGAAAAGCTGGTTTGCAACCTGAGAATGATCCTCTCTGGTATACCCTTCTCCAATACCATCCTTCATAAGACGCGACAGAGAAGGCAGAACATTGACGGGCGGATAAACCCCTTTGGAAGCAAGGTTCCTGTCCAAAACTATCTGTCCCTCGGTTATATACCCCGTCAGATCAGGAATAGGATGGGTTATATCATCATTGGGCATTGTAAGAATAGGAATTTGGGTTATAGATCCCTTACAGCCCTTAACCATTCCTGCCCTCTCATAAATTGAGGCCAAATCACTGTATAAATATCCCGGATAACCCTTTCTGGAAGGAATCTCGCCCTTTGAGGATGAGATTTCGCGCAGTGCTTCGGCATAGGATGTCATGTCTGTCAGAATAACCAATACATGCATGCCTTTTTCATATGCAAGATATTCGGCCACAGTTAAGGCACACCTTGGAGTAACTATTCTTTCTACTACCGGATCATTTGCCAGATTCCTGAACATTACCACTCTGTCTAAAACTCCGCTTTTTTGAAAGCTTTGCTTAAAATATTCGGCAACGTCATGCTTAACGCCCATAGCAGCAAAAACCACAGCAAAGTTATCATTTTCGGTATCAGTAATTTTTGCCTGTCGTACAATCTGGACTGCCAGCTGATTGTGAGGCAGACCACTTCCGGAAAACACGGGCAGTTTTTGTCCACGTATAAGAGTAAGAAGCCCGTCAATAGAGGATATGCCTGTCTGTATAAAATTTCTTGGATATTCTCTCATAGTCGGATTAAGAGGTTCACCGTTTATATCCCGACTTTTTTCCGGAAAGATTTCCCCCAGACCGTCAACAGGCCTTCCGATTCCATCCAGCACTCTTCCTAAAAGTTCCATAGAAAGAGGCATTTTTAACGGTTTGCCAAGGAGCCTGGAACGTGTATTCTCAAGTGAAATTCCGCTAGTGCCTTCAAATACCTGCACTACACACATTTCTCCATAAATTTCGATTATTCTGCCCAGTCGCTTATTCTTACCTACTGTGATTTCCACCATTTCTTCGTAGGAAGCGCCCTTTACTCCGTCAATTACTACCAGTGGCCCGGAAATCTCTTTAAGGCCCATGTATTCAACATTCATACTTTTCACCCCTTTAGAAGCCTTTGATTCGAGTGCTTCAGCTGTCCGTACCAGATAAGTAAAGGGATATCTTTATTTTTTGTAATCAGCTTCTATCTCATCAAGAGTTTCTTCAATTCTCCTGTTCAAATCATCAAAAGCACCGAAATCTTCATTGGATATATTGTATTTAATTCGTATAAGTTCTTCAAATACGCCGGATTTTCTTATAACTGATACCGGTACTCCAAGGGAAACCAGCTTAACGGCTTTCTCATAAAACCGCAAAATAGAATCCATCATCAGGTACTGTTTCTTAATAGGAACATAGGTATCCTGTTCATGGTATGCATTTTGCTGTAAAAATCCCTGCCTGATGACTCTGGCTGTTTCCAGCACCAGCTTCTGCTCATCAGGCAGTATATCGCTTCCTATGAGTTTAACAATGTCAAGCAGCTTCCCTTCTTCCTGAAGGATCCGGCTTATTTGAGCTTTCTTATTCATGAATTCAGGATGTGCATTCACGCTATACCAATCGGAAAGCTCCTGGCTGTATTCACTGTAACTGTTAGTCCAGTTGATAGCCGGATAATGACGGGTATATGCCAAGGCTTTGTCAAGAGCCCAAAAGCATCGAACAAATCGTTTCGTATTCTGGGTAACCGGTTCTGAGAAATCACCGCCCTGGGGGGATACCGCTCCTATTATTGAAACAGACCCCTGAGTTTTGTTGAAATTCTCGACCCGCCCGGCTCTTTCATAAAATTCGGAGAGTCTTGACGGCAGATATGCCGGAAAGCCCTCTTCAGCCGGCATTTCCTCAAGCCTGCCCGATATCTCTCTGAGAGCTTCAGCCCAGCGGGATGTAGAATCGGCCATAATAGCCACATCATACCCCATATCACGGTAATATTCGGCTAATGTGATTCCGGTATAAATAGACGCCTCTCTTGCGGCAACAGGCATATTGGAGGTATTTCCTATCAGCACTGTCCGATCCATTAACGGCCTTCCGGTTCTGGGGTCTATCAGCTTTGGAAAGTCCTCAAGGACCTCGGTAATCTCGTTCCCGCGTTCGCCGCAGCCGACATACACAATAATGTCAGCGTTAGCCCATTTGGCAAGCTGATGCTGGGTAAGAGTCTTACCGGTGCCAAAGCCTCCCGGAATGGCTGCCGCTCCTCCCTTAGCCATAGGAAACAATGTGTCAATAACTCTCTGACCTGTAATAAGAGGCATGTCAAGAGGAAGTCTTTGATAATACGGTCTTGGTTCGCGTACAGGCCATTCCTGAACAAGAGAAAGGCTATGTAGCATTCTGCCGTCTTTAACCTTAGCTATTGTTTGATCAATATTATATTCCCCGTCTCCGACAGCTTCGATTACCTCCCCCTTTATCCCGGGAGGTACCATTATCTTATGGATGACTGACTCAGTCTCCTTTACCTCGGCTATAAACTCTCCCTGATTTACAAAATCACCAGGCCTGACTAACATTTTGACATGCCAGAGTTTTTCCCTGTCCAGCTTATCAGTAACACTGCCGCGTTTTATGAATATACCTGTATTTTCAGCTATTTTCTCAAGTGGCCTTTCTATGCCGTCAAAGACATTGCCGATGATACCCGGTCCCAGTTTAACGGTCAGAGGTTTTCCGGTTGATATTACAGGCTCACCCGGCTTTAGTCCGGTAGTGTTTTCATATACCTGAACAATGGTTTCAGTCTCAAAAACCCGGATAACTTCCCCAATAAGCCTGTCATGGCCCACCAGTACCATCTCGTACATTTGAAATGCGTGGTTACCGCGAACCTTTATAACCGGACCGTTTATTCCATATATTGTTCCATATGATGAGTTTTCCATCTGTCCACCCTCAGTTTTGTAAGAGTAATTTATCAGTCAAAAGAAAGCCCGTAGTTTTCCAGGAACGAAACCCTTTCCTGATTCAGGCCGTTAGCGAAGGAGTAGTTATACAAAAGTCCTTTGGTCTTATTGCATATAATAAAGCCTCCAATAAGCTGCTCTTCACTCTCAGACAACTGGAATCTGTTTCCTGTTTTAGTTCTGATTTCTTCAATAAGCGGTATATCATCGCTGTCTGCATAAATCAGAATCTCTCCCGGGCCTATTTCTTCCAGGCTTCGCAAAATTCTTTCAATCATGTAGTTCTTATATTCATCCCTGTTTTTGAAGGCTTTAAGCTTTTCCTCAACATTTGAGAACACTTGTTGTATGATTTCCTCCCGCCGGTTAAAGAGTTTCTGCTTGCTTGCCAGAATAGCCCTCGACACTTCTTCATTGCAATCCTTATCGATTATGTCCAGTGATTCATGAATTTGCTCATAGGCTTTCTTTAATAATTGAAGTTCTCTTTCAGAGATGATCTCGGTACTTTCCTTTTCAGCCTGCGATATTAATTCCTTTTTCCTGGCATCGGCTTCTCTCATAACCATATATGAGAACTTTTTTAATTTCTCCTCTGTTTTTGCCATAAACATCTCCAATCTCTTAACCCCATAACTGTTGAGCGGGAATTAAATTAAATTATTCCTGTCATAATTTAATTCCAATTGCATCATTTATAATCTCCATGATGTAATCCGGCCGGCGTCTTGTACCGTGCCTGTCAGGAATTTCAACAATCAGCGGTCTTGAATAATTCAGCTTAATATCTGAAATAACATCGGGAAACATGGCGGATACTAATTCAGTAATAAGAATTATTCCTATATCTTTATCTGCCATGGCTTTTTTTAAAACATCCATAGCTTCCTCCCGACTGTGAACTATCACGCCGTCAATACCGGCAAGCCGCATACCTATTTTTGTATCAATATTATCGCTTATGAGAAACATCTTCATTTTTAATAACCTCAATTAAGCATTCAGAATGAGAATTGATACTATAAGCCCGTAAATTGCAATACCTTCAGCTAAGCCCACGAATACGAAAGCTTTACCAAAGATTTTAGGATCTTCGCTTAAGGCTCCCAATGCAGCTGCGCCACTGGACGCGACGGCTATACCGGAACCTATAGCAGAAATGCCTATAGATACGGCAGCAGCAATATATTTCAGCCCATTTGCCGTTTGAGCAGCATTACCGGCTTCCTCTGCGGCAAAAGCAGATATCCCGCCTGACAGCAACACTATTGTCGCTACGATAATAATCCCTGCCAGAGCAGTAATATTCATGCCCATAAGCTGCTTGTAGTTTTTGCCTTTAATTCCTTTGTTGACACAGGTAACTCCTATACCTACTGTTGATAGAACCAGAGCTAGTGCGATAATTAGTACAAATTCCATATAATGACCTCCGTTACCTTTAATTTTTATTAACGCCGTCAGAATCCTGTCAGCTTATTTCATTTATTCATCTGTAACCCGTACGGGTTTGAATTCATATCCTTCGCCGATATAGTAGCGGCCGAACATCTCATAAAACTCCAGACGCATGCACTGGATCCCTACAATGAGACCTTCAAGACCTATTGTTATAATATTGCCGATAATAACAATCAAAATTCCGCCTGCTCCTCCCGTCATTCCGTACAGCGTCCAAACCGCAAGGGAAAGGCCCGCATGGTTGAGGGCAAAAGCACCGACTCTTGCAAAAGAAACCGTACTTGAAAAGAAGGACAGCAGGGTCTCAAATATATCAAAGCCCGACTCAACAAAGTACATGCCTTTTTCCTTCGGCATAATGTGATCTTTGTGCAATATCAGGTTTTCCAGGGGCTCTTTAAAGAGAATCATCAGCGTCGGAATAACAACCACCGGTATCAAGACCAATCCCGATAGTATAAATCGTCCTGTCTTAATGTAAATCAATATTACAATCACTAGTCCGCCATAGAAGAGCAGACCGGCAAGGCCGTTTTTATCGAATAATAAATTCCCCCACCTGCGCATTTTAATACAGTTTATCATGTTTGCAATCATGGTTATTATTATTATAAATGCGCCATATCCCACAGAAATGTAGAGTATGGTATTTATGTTGTCCTTACTGTGAAGAGGGCTCATCCAAATGGGTGTTAATATCTCTTCGCTGCCGAATACGCTGCCGTAAACAAACCCGAAAATAATGGAAGAAATTCCTGCATAAATCATTACTCCGCCTAATGGCATTTTTTTAACCTTATACAGTATCAGTCCGAGAATTGCGATAACTGCCCCCTGCCCTACGTCTCCGAACATAAACCCGAACATCAGTACAAAGGTTATACAGAGCAAAGGGGTGGGATCCAGCTCATTTGCAGAGGGCAGTCCATACATCGCTACCAGACTTTCGAATGGTTTAAAAAACCTATTATTTTTCATAACGGTGGGTGGAGTTGCATTAATGACGCAGTCAGGATCTTCACACCCAAGGACGATACGATCTGTTGCATTAATTTCTTTCGCCAGTTTATCGTAATCAGCACGTGGTATCCAACCAATCATGAAAAATGTTTCATGGCTGTGAGAGCAAAGTTTCTTAACCTCATGCAACTTATTAAAATAAATAACTTTATGGAGCAGTTTTGAAAATTCCTCTCTTTTGGATTCCAAATACTTATCCATGTTTTTTTGATCCTGCTGTAGTTTTTCCTGGAGCCGGATAATTTCTGCCTTCATTCTTTCAATCGTAATCTTCGGTGTGCCCTTAACATCTCCGGAAATCATCACACGGTTAAATCCCATGGTTGCAAAAACATTATCAATTATCTGGGCAACCGACGCAGGCATAAAATATGAAAGCCATATACTTTCATCATCTTCCGAAACCGGTACCACAACGACATCCAATTCATCCAGATACTTCTTCTGCCGGTTAAATAAATCCTTCCGGACTGTACCAAAGCGGAATTTCATAAATGTAAAGTGAAAAAGCTCATCTATATTTACATTAAGGTTCGTCAGCGGACGTATCTGATTAATAATCTGCTCTCTCTCCCTGATAGCCTCCTTGTCTGCCTCCGACTCTTTTCTGAAGCTTGATATTTTATCCTCAATTTCACTGACAAAAGCTTCTGCGCCCATAGTGTCAAGGGGCATCAGGAGTTCTTTCTCTATTGTCTCTTTGTCATATGCCTCTATCTTTATCTGAAAGTGTTCATTTAGTACCTTAATTCTTTTTAACAGATTGTCAAGTGAGTTATCATCTTCAAAGGGAATTAAACCCGGAACATTCAGATGTTTATAGGCAGACTCAAGTTGAATGTTCCCATTGATTACATGCTTAAGTACAAATTCATCTATTTTGCTTATGGGTCCCATTATTCTGATATATTTCATTTGTTCAACTGCCATAGCCTTGTCCCTTCTCCTATAGATTCATTCCTATAACAAATTTCCGAGTCTCTTCTTCTGACAGCCCGTATCTGATACATTCAATTATTGTAATGATATTCGCAATTTCCAGCTCTTTCAGTCTCAGGTATGAAATTATACAAGCGACAGAAAACGGCCGCCTTCTGAAATATGTTCTGTGCAGCTTATAAATGTATTCCAGATAACCATGCTCAAAAAACAGCTGATTTTGGTCTTCAAACAGAAAACTGTAAGGCGATTTCTTCAGGATAGTCAAATATTCTTCAGTATTTCCCGCATTTATTAAGCTGTCTGTCATCTTCCTGCCGAGTTTGCCTGTAATATGCACCAAATAGCTTCTTATTAACTCATTGGGAAAATCATAGAAATATTTGCTTCTGTAAATCCATAATATGTTAAGGATATCGGCTTCAGTTTCCATCATCTCCTTTACAACAGCCCTGTCAGCCTTATCTAACAGTCTTTCGTAAGCCGTTTGTAAAATTCTTATATAGTAAAGATCTAAAGTCATTTCCATGTTAAAAAGGCGTGTCTCCTCTTTATCATAGATAAAAGGCTTTAATAACTCATAATAGCCTGTTCCATAAAGTCTCGACAGAAATTCCTCCAAGTCTCTTGAAAGTGCAAGTTTCGGTATATCCAGGCCATCATTTCCTGTCAGGAATAACAATGATTCTTCCAATATTGAATACTCCACATGTCCTGCCTCAAATGCCCTTAAAATCAATTTGAGACTCTCAATCTCGATTTTTCTGAAATATAAGTTTATGAACTCCTTTAATTGACTGCCGGCAAATTTGCAGAACTTGGAGTAGTCGCTCATTATATCTTTTTTTAATGCATTTTCAAGGTTTAATCTGTGAACATCGTTCTCATCAATTTCGGCAAGTATTTTATTGTAATGGGTATTATGCTTCAGATATGCCAATACTTCGCTGACACTTTTTTTCTGTATCAGGGCATTATAATCATACCGGTTTAACAGTTTCCCAAACATAGCTCTTGATTTGCCTGACAATGCGCCGTATTTCATTTCCTTCAGCATAATATCACCTTCCGAGAATCCGGTTAAAGATTTGATTCTCCCATGTTTCCCGATTATTTCCCACATAAACCTCCATAGCCTGTATCCTTTTGTCTATGTTTTCATTTATTCTTCTAATTTTTTCATCAGCCTCAGAGCGAATCTCATTTTTCAACTGCTCAATCTTTTGGTTGGACATTTCAGTAATATTGTTCTCAAGGTCTTTCAATTTCTCAATGGTATCCATCCGGATCTTTTCTGCTTGTTCATTTCCGTCCTTCATTATGCTCTGGGCCTCATGCTCTATTTCTATTATTCTTTTGATTATTTCTTCCATAATGATTACCGTCCCGACAGATGTTTTATTACTCTTACAAGGATTTAATTTTAATTTTTTGATTATAGAGTTTCAATCTATATATTTTTCAATTTTTTATCAGTTATATAATAAAATTATAGTCAATTTTTCAATAATAATTTACAAAGTGTGTTGAATATTTATACATCAATATGTATAATTATTGATGATGACCAATAGGAGGCGGTTTTTTATGACCTTAAAGGAAATAATCACTTTGGATAAAAAATATTATATGAATACCTTTGGTGACAGATTACCGGTTTGCTTTACCAAAGGTGAGGGAATAAAGCTATGGGACCTCGACGGAAAGGTATATTACGATTTTCTCGCAGGTATCGCCGTGAATGCACTCGGGCATTCACATCCGGCGGTGGTCAATGCAATTGTTGAACAGGCTCAAAAACTCATCCACTGCTCCAACTACTACTACATTGAATCCCAGGCCAAGCTGGCTCAACTGATTGTTGAGAATTCCTGCTGTGATAAGGTATTCTTTGCAAACAGCGGTGCTGAGGCCAACGAGGGAGCTATAAAGCTTGCCCGCCTCTATTTCAGGAAAAAGGGATTCCCGGAAAAATTCGAGATCATAACTCTGGAGAAATCCTTTCATGGGCGAACCCTTGCAACATTGGCTGCAACAGGACAGGAAAAATACCAGAGAAACTACTCTCCACTAACCCCAAAGTTTTTAAGCGTTCCAATGAATGATATAGATGCGCTTGCAAATGCAATAACCAAATATACATGCGCTGTTATGCTGGAGCCTATCCAGGGAGAAAGTGGTGTTAACCCTGCCAATGTGGATTATATGAGGCAAGTACGCAAACTTTGTGACGATAAAGGCATACTGCTTATTCTTGATGAAGTTCAGTGCGGCCTTGGCAGAACAGGAAAGATGTTTGCATATGAACACTTCGGTATAGAACCCGATATTTTCACATTGGCCAAGGCCCTCGGAGGAGGTTTCCCAATTGGCGCTCTTTGTGCTAAGGAACCCTATGCCTCGGCCTTTGAACCCGGCGACCACGGTTCGACCTTCGGCGGTAATCCACTGGCCTGCAGTGCAGGCTGTGCGGCCCTCTCCACTATCATAAACGACAAGCTTTACGAAAACTCGGCTGTTATGGGAGATTACTTCATTGGTAAGCTTAATGATCTGAAGGAAAAGTATAGTATCATCAAAGAAGTCAGAGGCAAAGGGCTTATGATAGGTGTTGAACTTTTACAGCCCAAAGCTGTTGCTGTTAAGATGAAATGTCTTGAAGCCGGTTATCTGATTGGTTCTGTCGGAGAAAATATCATTCGCATGCTGCCGCCTTTGATAATTACAAAGGAAGATATTGACGGGTTTATTGCAGCTCTTGACGGTATTTTTCAAAGACTTTAACGAAATCTGAAAACACCCGTATATAAGATGGTCTTTAAGGCAGCTTTCTATGCACGGAAGTTGATACTGCTCTTCGTAAATTATGGCACCGCGTATAAAGGTATTGTAACCATTTACGCGGTGCTTTTCTATCTTCTGCATATCGTTTTTTATACTTTATATGCAACATGACAAGCATACCTGCATACAATTTGATGAGATGTTTATTACGGGGAAGCAAGATTCGTAATTTGGCAGCTATTTTAATTTAAGCTGACAGTCCGGAATCTTCGCTGTGGTGGAGATATGTCAGGGAACTATAATATGTTTGACAGATTAGGCGGAAGCATTCAAAAGAAAAAACTTGAAAAAGCGCTTGAAATGCTGAGAAATGAAGATCCTAACGAGCTTAAGAAAAGACTTGGTCAAATTGATACCAATGAGATTCTCGAAAAAATAGATGAATTTGATATTAATAAACTAAACCAGATGGGAATCAGTATTGATGAAATTAAAAGCAAAGTTACAGAAAAAGACTTCCAGAAACTTATTCAGGTTTTGGGTCCTGACGGAGCAATTATCGCGCAGAAGCTAAGATCATTATTAAGGTAGATTTGGAGGCGGTTTTATGGCGGATGAGCTTGATAAAAAGCTGAAACAGATTGCCGATATGTTCGGAGTGGCTGATACCAGCGGATTAAAAAATATTGTTGAAAATATTGTTCCCCCTGAATCAAGCTCAGAAAAATCTAAGTCTTCACCGGGTTCAAATGCTCCCTCCGAGGAAAAGTTTGGTTACAGTCCCCCGCCCCCCTCACGGGACAGCAATTTTGAAGCAAGCTTAATGACAAAAGCAAACGAAATAATGGGAATGCTTAATAATGTCAAAGATTCAAGAATCACGCTGTTAAATTCCATACAGCCCTTTTTGGGAGCTCAGAGGCAACAGCGCTTAGGAGGAGCTATACAGCTTCTGAAGGTCATTAACATTATAAGTTCCATAGCTCCTACATTTAACCGCGATACGAAGGGGTGAATCGATAATGGAACCTAGGGGGCTAAGCTCTATCCCTCTGCCCTACGAAGCAGATGAAAAAAAGGAACATCATGTACCTGCTCATCACAGGCAACAACAGTTTTTACCATCCTTCTTAAGAAATTTAAGACAGGATGATATTATTTTGATTGCCTTAATTATATTATTATTGATGGAAGGCAGTGAGTGTGATTTTCTTCTGGTAGCAATTCTGATTGTTATTTTCCTGGCCGGATTTGAAGGAAACCCCATTTTATAAAATAGTGTATAATTTTTGACCTATTGCAAAAGCTTTTTATGGATACTCAATATGGAGGGTACTCATGAAAAGACGAACAAAAATTGCTTGGGTCTATTTTATTACCGCCATTGTATTGGCAGGGGGAATTATTTTATCAAATCTCAATACCATAATGGATCGATCCAGCCAGGAAACTCTGTCGTATTACGGTTCCAGCGGCAAAGAAGTGATCGAAATACAGAAGAGGCTGAAGGCCTGGGGATATTATAGGGGACCTGTTGACGGTAAATATGGATATCAAACCTATCAGGCAGTAAGATACTTTCAAAGCAAAAACGGTCTTAAAGTTGACGGCATAGCCGGCAAGCAGACCCTGTACGCTCTGGGTCTTCCTACCGGAACACCTGCAACAACCAACAGCAATATCGACATATTAGCCCGATTGATACATGGGGAAGCACGCGGTGAGCCATATGAAGGAATGGTTGCAGTGGGAGCGGTGGTCCTTAACCGGGTAGCTGACAGCCGTTTTCCTAATACAATTGCCGGAGTAATTTATCAGAAAGGTGCTTTCGATGTGGTCACCGACGGACAGATAAATTTGCCTCCAAGTGATACATCATACAAAGCTGCGCAGGATGCCTTAAACGGATGGGATCCGACGTACGGGTGCATTTACTATTATAACCCTGCGACTGCCACCAGCAAATGGATCTGGAGCCGCCCCATAATTGTTAAGATAGGTAATCATAACTTTTGCAAGTAGCAGTGGGAAAACAGGTGCCAACCATGCGTCAACTGTTTTTCGTATACAAGGAGGCGGGTGCAAGGATCTCATTTCGAACGCCTCTAAGCACCCATGTTCATATGATCAATATCGCCGTTTAATGACATTCCTCCGCTTGCGCTCCGTCATATCCCTGCCGAGACGTCTTCCTCTCACGGGTCGCTCATTCATTTCCAATAATGTTACCGTTCGGTGGTCTTTCCTCCGAAGCAGACCGGCTTATCTCAATGAGAAACCTTGCCCCCGCCCTATTTATGTCATCCTGAGCGAAGCGCAGCGAAGTCGAAGGATCTATCTCATTGGAATTCTAAATGAGCGAAGCAATATGAATAATCTTTATACCTACTAAAGATTCAATGCATTCATATTCTGGCTATCATAAGAGACCGGTTCTATTATTTTGAATCTGCACTAACAGGTTTTGCACCGGTTTCGATTGTCCTGCTTATCGGCAGGTATTTATCCCGGGAGATTTCTTCAGCCTTTCCGTTAATTGACCTAGTTACATAAGCAGTATATCCAGGAACTCCCTCCGATATTACCCTTGTCACATTTGGAGACAAAGAGTCATTCACTATGGTTATTACCGAAGGCGGTACAAAATCTTTTTTTTCTACATTCAATGTCCCGGTAACAATCTCGCCTGTAGAGGCAAAATAAACATTAAACCTGTTTTCAATTATTTCAGATAATAGCAGCAAAGGCTTTCCTGTTTCATTCCTGAAAACCAGATTGGCGCCTTCTCCCTCAATAACCGCCTCCAGACCTGGCTCGGTAAAAGATACCGCTCTTTGAGAAGGCTTACGATTCAAGACCTTTATTCCGTCCATTGGCAATGCGGCCTGATAAATGACAGTTGCTATACGATTTAACAAATCCGCTTCCATGTCTCCTGAAAATTGCGAGAAATCCAATATATTATCCAGCCTGAACTCCCGGTCGTTCTCGATAATTATATTATTGATACTGTTTTTGCAGTTTACAGCCTTCTCATTGAGGCCAGGGTCAAATTCAACATTGCTTTTTGAAACCAGTGTATTAAAAGTTTCTTTATAAACAGGTTTGGATGGAGTCTTTATAATAACCGGAGAATCATTTAAGTTTATTCTGTAAGGTTCGGAAGATACAAATATCATGTTTTTCAGTTCTTTCTCCAGTTTTATATAGTCGATTCTCAAGCCGGGAATACCGGGAATCAGTGTCAAAGCGCCATTCTCGATTTTATATATCTCATTTACCGGTTCAGTCTTATAATGGGAAAGCAATTCCTCGCATCTTCTGATTAATTTACCGGAATTATACGTATAAACCGGTGTAACATCATAAATGGCCGATTCAGAAAACAGCATTTCAAATCCATTTCCGGCCATCTTGCTTTTTATATTTTCGACAGTCTTATCAATGTCAACATTAATATCAATATCCTGATAAGGAACAGAAAAAGTTATGCCATCTATTTCTATTTTTATCTCACTGTTTTCAATCTTTTTATTATAATAATCCGACAGTACTTCTCTTAAGTTTTCGACGGAAACCCCATCTAATGTAATCTCCCCTGTTCTAACCGTCACAATTTCTGAATTTATCTTTATGGCTGAAAGGAGCAGCAACCCTGTTCCGGTGCCAAATAATATCTGAATAATTATTAAGACCGCCCATAAGGTTTTAGCTGAAAATTTCATATCCTGCTTCATCTCCATATAACAAACGGGCCAGGAAATCCTGACCCGTACGATTTAACTTTAGATAGGGCTCCCGAGCCCGCCAGCGCTCATTTATTTACTTTAACGGGTGGGACTCACTTGTACTCAGCAACACGCTTTGGTAAGCCCGTTACTTAACGAATTTTATTCTTCATAATTCATTACAAGCTCGATAAGTTTTCCATGTGCTTTTACATCATCTATCAAACTGTCGGTAATAACATCTCCATTATTAGCTATTACTCGACCATCCGCGGTATATATCGTCTTCGTCACTCTCTTGCCTACAAGGTACTGTCTCTGGCGTTGTTCAAATAATTCTGACGCACTCAAAGTCTTTTCTTCTTTTTTGTTTTCTTCTGCCGGTACCTCTGCAGGAATTTCTGATCCAGACTTTTCTTCCGTTTTGTCTTTTTCAATGTCATCTACACTATTGCTATCACTTTTTTCTTCACTGTTTTCATACGGTATATTATAGCTGAAGCCGGAATCTTCGAAATCTATACTAAAAAGCTTTTCCTCATCTGCTTTAATCTCTTCGGATTTTTCCTGTACGGGTTCCTGGCTGATTACCTCAGAATGCACAATCCCGTCATAAGCAGGAACCTCCTGACTTACACTAGTATTTTTTTTTTGTTCTGAGGACTCTTCTTCCATCGAATGCGGGGATTCGATCAATTGTGAAATAACATCATCCTGTACTACAAGAAGGTCCTTACCGAAGGTAATTATGCTGCTTCGGGGTATAATGCCCGATGGCAATGATTTATCTGCGGGTATAAATTCGACACCGGTTATATTATAAGTACTCTCATCATTAACATAAAAATCACCGGTTTCACCCAAAAGACTACCTTTCTTTGTTAAAACGCGAGTACCCCTCACTGTAATATTTTTCTGCATGAGTTCAATAGCCGCTGGAATCTTCACTATGTCGCTGATATCGTCGGGTTGTTGGATAGTTAACGCATATTCGCCTATACCTAAAACTCTGTCGGCTGGAATTACGCCTCCAGAAAGTGACCTGATACCACTGTCAATGACGAAAAAGTCTATCGTACCTTTTGAAGCATTAATAATGACGTTTTTGACCTTCCCGATCTCATTCCCATCAAAAATGCTTACTACTGGCAAGCCGATAATTTGCTGAGCAGTTTTCATCCTCAGCTACCCCCTTAATGGTATTAAAATTTATAATAAAATATCATAACGATTTATAATAATACAAATATAATAATATCAGTTTAATCTATATATATCAATGATTATCACTAAGAATTTTTAATATTTCTTATTATATCCTCTTTTTTGTCTTCACTTAACAGATTACACTGAACGGAGTTCAATAATTTGTAGATTGAACCGGGATTTCCTGTAATTTTGTACAGCGAACATAAATCAAGAATTAAAAGATAACTAAGTTCGTCGTCAGAATCGAGGGTTAAAGCTCTCTCATAAGCTGCAATCGCTGTTTGGTAATGATGATTCATTTTACTGTCCATAGCCAAATTGAGAAGCCCGGTAATAACTGACTGATTATTGGAATCGTGGGTTGGAACTTCTGTATAAACAGGCTTAATATATTCATGATTCTCAGAGACCTTTTGTTCTTCAGGTACCTTTTGTTCTTCAGAGGAAACTTCTTCTTCAGAAACATTCAGTTCTTCAGGAATACTATCTATTTCCTCTGTCTGAGTAATATTCTGTTTTTCCTCTTCTCCAATTGTCTCAAGTTCATTTATGCTTACACTATCATCCCCAATGTAAGCATCTGATTCACCGGTCTTGAAATTGTTTGTAACTGTCTCACTGGTTTTAAAGTTATCAGCACCTGTTTCAGCCATCTTAAAGAAATCTGAAACCATTTCCGGAGTCTCTTTTATATCAGTTTTGTCCTCGGGATGATCTCCAATTATCCCAACTATGCCGACGGATTCATCCGCTTCAGATTTTTCTACATCATTATTAGACCGCCTTGCATATACATTCAGCAGCGTATAAAACACAATCAGGGCTGGAACCGCTAAAAAAAAGAAGGAGACGGTAAGCGATTCCGGAATGGAAAAAGACAATTCTTCTACTAAATAATCTGCAATTAATGGTATTAAAGTAGCACAAATCATAGCCAGAGCCGTGCATAGTATCAATATAAAAATATTTTTTCTGCTTATTTGATTCCTTTTTTTCAATATAAGGAAAAGAATAATGCTCAATACACATATGGTTATGTTGGCAATCAAACAATACTCCAGGTACATATAAGGTACACTCCGCCTTTTGTAAATTATTTTTCATTTCTATTGATTATAATTATATAGTAAAATACTATTATTAATATCGGTTATTTTCTTTTACTTTTAACTATTTTCCGAAAAAATCATCTATCCCCTGTTTTATACCTTTGGCAATCAGCTCCTGATATTCAAGAGTTTTTAACTTTGCCTCTTCTTCTTTATTCGAGAGAAAACCACATTCTACTATGACAGTGGGCACCTTAATATCCCTGAAAAGGATTATTCGCTCTTTTTTAACTAATGCAGTTCGTTTGTTGCTATTGTCACAAACTTCAATCAGTGCATTTTGGATACTCATTGCAAGTCTTTCGCTGTCTATCGAAGAAGGTGGATAAAATGTTTGTGCTCCATGATACTTTGGATCTGTAAAACTGTTCATATGTATGCTTATAGCTATATCAGCACCACTTTGATCTATAAACTGTTTTCTTGAGGTAAGATCCTGCTTGCGTTTTTGATATATTTCCTTTGTTCCGGGAGAATAATTAAGCTTATCCTCCGTTCTTGTCATATAGACGATATAACCGTCTTGTTCCAGAAGATTTTTTAACAGCTGAGCTATCCTTAAATTTAGGTCCTTCTCTGCCAGGCTGGAGTAATTGCTTACCTTTCCCGGATCTTCTCCTCCATGGCCTGCATCTACCACTACCACCGGTCCGGTGTTTTCTTTAACGGTTTCGGCTATTGGTGATGTTGTTCCGTCGATGCTGAATATTGCAATCGACAAAAACAGTATCAGAAGAATAAGAACTGCATTTTTCCTTTTTACTAATAAAATCATCCATTATCCCGTCCCTATGTAATATTTATATAAAGATATTCAGGATAGGGTTGGACATATAACAAAAACGTCACGGGTTGCTCATTCATTTTAAATAAGGTAACCGCTCTGTGGCTTTCCCTTCGAAGCAAACCGGCTTATCCCATAGAGAAGCCTAGTACCCGCCTGGTATGGTATTGTAATTAAAAAAGACCGTCTGTTTGTCGACGGTCTTTTGTTATAAATCTCTATTCCGTAAAATTGTCGGCCTGTGCAGCCATTTCCTCCGCCTCAGCCTCTAGATTAGCGGCCTTGCTTGCTTCAAAAATAATTTTCATAATCGCTCCGGTTCCGAATATCCAGATTGCAACATTCATCACAAATGATATAATGCCGATTAAAGGTGCCACTGTGCTGACATTCGACAGCAAATTAAGGACAATCTTAATGACGGTAATAGTACCTATTCCAATGGCCAATCTTCCGGGGACACTGAATTTCCTGTTTGTAATAACATTACCCAGCCATACTGAAACCGGTATATCCGCAAACAGAATTGTAACAGCCGTCACAAAAACAAACAGCAATAATCCAAAGAAGAATACTGAACCTTTAATTATAATGACAGCAAGAATAAGAAGGAGTATCAGAAGCAGACTTCCTGCCACAAGGGTTCCCAGGGTAGCTATGCCTATACCTGCAGCCGTGAGTGGTTTTGCTTCAATAAAGTCGCCGGAACGAATGAAGAACCTCGGAAACAGTTTATACAAAAGTAAAGCAAAGAGATAATAAATTAACATCGTAAAAATTGTCTTAATTATGTTCCAGAAGTTGATTCTATTATAAGTTCCTTTACTTACAGGTTCAGTCTGGATAAACTCATATTCCCCTACCTGTACATCAGAAGGAATCTCATACCTTGTAACCCCTTCGTATATAAGTTTTCCTCTTATTACTGTTCCGGGATTCATCCTGAATACAGAACCTTCCTGCATTTCTTTGATTTTCACATCACCTTCGTAGATACCTCCAAGTGTTACTTCTCCTCCATATATAATCGTGTCACCTGAGACTTTGCCGTAGGAAGATACTACAGCACCGAACAAATACGCATTGCGTCTTATCTCTGCATCCTTATCTATTACCACATTGGATGCAAAAATCATAGCATTTCTGTCAATAATTGCAGAAATTCTTACATTATTCGATCCTGTGCGCACACTGCCCATAATATGACCGTCAATATCCATTTCGCCGCTTCCGGCAATTAGATCACCTTCTACATTACCGGTATTTTTCAGCGTCTGCGCACCGGCTATAAAATCACCCTGAATAGTTCCGTCATTTACCACAGTATTTCCTCCGGTGATAAAATCACCCTTATGGGTTTCTCCGGCTCTGATTATGGGATTTTCAACCGCTGCAAAGGCAAATATAGTACCTGCCAATATGAAAACCACCAGCACTGAACAGACTAATAATCTCCTTACTTTTTTCATAACAACCAATAACCTCCGATTAAACATTAAGAAACATAACGTCTGCGCATTTTCTTCAACAATGATGCTATACTTAAAGATCCATAGATTAAACCCGCAATTATGGCAATATTTAATGTGGGTTTTATAAAATACATGTTAAAAAAGTTCCTGTAAGTCATAAAAATCGCAGCAGTTGTATTGTAAGCAGCAACAAGTTCGTTAAAAACATCCTTTGCAAATGTAAAAATGCCAATCCTCAGAATATTGTCCAGCCAGGATACTACAATTACCGCGAAAACAATAAGGTTGAAAATCACATATGGCATGAGGAAATCCCTTTTTTGCTTTACCGAATCCAGTTTTGTCATAACTCTGTCCTCGATATCGGCCGGGGCTTGACAAGCAGATGTTTCGATGAGGGAAAACGTCTCTGCAAGCTTATCAAACTTGGCTTTGCATGAGCCACATTCACTGATATGCGTATTCAGTTCATTTTCATGAAGCTTGGATATTTCTTTATCAAAGCTTTTCATCATCAGATTCCAGGCTCGTCTGCAATCCACGCTTCTTCCTCCTTTTTCACAACCTTTTGCGAGTATGCAGTAAGACTTTTGGCAAGCATTTTCCGTGCTCTGTAAAGCCTGTTCTTGACAATACTCATAGGATACCCTGTAACATTGCATATTTCTTCGTAACTTAATGAATGCTGATGATAAAGCTGTACGATGATACGGTATTTCTCAGGCAGACTGTTTATTGCGTTTCTTATATCGTTTCGTCTTTCGGTATCTAAAGCAGCGTTTTCCGGATTATTTTCATCTGTTGTTATTTTTTCCATTTCCTCGTCGTCCCAGGCTGCAATTCGTCGGCTTTTGTAATTGAGATTAATACAGTGGTTGACCGTTATTCTGGCAATCCAGCTTTTAAAGGTAAACTCAGGGTTGTAACTTGACAGGTTGGCCCATGCTTTCAAAAAAACTTCCTGAGTCACATCGGCAGCATCGCTCTTATTTGTCAGAGTGCTAAAAGCAATACTGTACACAAGGTTTTTATATTTTGTCACCAGAAATTCAAAGGCATCCTTTTGTCCATTTAGGCATTTTTTTATATGGACTATATCCTCCATCAGCTTTTCCTCCGGTTACATGAATAAATACAGCCAACCTTTCAAAATGTCTGAAAACTAAAACAAACCTATTTGAGGGTCCTCTTTATCTTCATCCTTAAGATAGTATCCTATGGCAGGAATGTTAGCTCTGTAGTACTCGGGATCTTTTAAATCAGCTTCACTGAGAGGCAATATTTTTCTAAGTGTACTGCCCTTCTTTGATTTCAGCACCCAAACTCCCTGAGAATCGCGTGTAGTTTTCGGATTGATCTGAGATGTGTTAAAAACCAATACCTTATCTATACTGCTGAAGGCAACAAAATCCGTATCCTCTTCCAGATAAAATATCCCAACCAGTGGAGACAGGTCGTTATATGCATTGTAAAGTTTTTTTCTGTTGGTCTTGGTTTCGTAGCTGGATACCGGAACTTTAGCCATTTTCCCATTTTCATAGGCAAAAAGGAAAAATCCTTTAAAATCATCGGTGGAGTGCATTTTTATTATCTTTTCTCCCGGCTCCAAATTTAATATATTATTTAGATATTCACCCAACTGGCTTGCCTTACCGTCAGGAAATTCGTAAACTTTTGCTTTGTATACCACGCATTTGTTGGAGAATAAAAGCAATTCTGCCTTATTGTGAGTATCAGCTTCCTGTATGATGAAATCGTCATCCTTAAGCTTCTGTTCGCCAGAAGACCTCAGAGATATCAAAGGTATCTTTTTAATATAGCCTTCATCGGTTAAAACTATCCGGACATTGTAGTCTTCTATGAAATTATCAGGAGTAACTTCCTCAATATGCTCCTCATCAATAATCTCAGTTTTTCTGTCCTGGCCGTACTTTTTTGATATCTCTTCCAACTGGGCGCAAATAATGTCCAATACCCTGGCGTCATGGGCTACGATATCCTTTAAATCCTCAATTTCATTTTTTAGTTTTTCAATATCGGCTGTTTGTCTTAAAATATATTCCCGGTTTAAATTTCTGAGCTTTATTTCGGCAATATACTCAGCCTGAGCATTGTCAATCCCAAAGCCTTTCATTAAATTCGGCACTACCTGGGATTCCTGTTCTGTATTCCGTATTATTCGAATGGCTTTGTCAATATCCAGAAGTATTTTTGAAAGCCCGGTCAAAAGGTGGAGGGTTTCACTCTTTTTCTTAATATCGAATTCCGATTTTCTTCTGATACACTCCATCCTAAACTGGATCCAATGATCCAGTATTTCCAGCACACCCATAACCATAGGCTTTTGTCCGATCAAAACATTGAAATTGCAGCCAAAACTGTCCTGCAGCGGAGTTAACTTAAAAAGCTTATTCATTATATCATCGGCGTCACTGTTTCTCTTTATATCAACTGTCAGCTTTAGTCCTTCAAGATCGGTTTCATCTCTGACATCAGTAATATCCTTTATCTTTCCGGATTTTATAATTGAGGCAATGGCCTCAATTATAGCTTCTGAGGATGTGGTATAGGGAATCTCATATATTTCAATGCAGCTGTTCTTTTTGTCATAGCGATATTTAGCCCTGATTTTAAATGAACCTTTGCCGGTAGCATATATTTTTCGCATCTCCTCTTTGTTCAGGATCAATTGTCCTCCGGTTGAAAAATCAGGAGCCTTTAAATATTTTAATAAATCAAAATCGTCATTCTTTATGTATGCTATGGTAGCTTTGCATACCTCTCTCAAGTTAAAACTGCATATATTGCTAGCCATTCCGACAGCTATGCCCTGATTCGGGTTTACAAGAATATTGGGGAATGTTGTCGGAAGAAGCATGGGTTCTTTCATTGTTCCGTCATAGTTATCAACGAAATCCACGGTATCCTTGTCAATATCTCTGAACAATTCTTCACTGATAGGTGCAAGCTTAACCTCCGTATATCGGGGTGCGGCAAACTTCATATCTCGTGAGTACACTTTGCCGAAATTTCCCTTTGATTCAACAAAAGGATGCAAAAGAGTCATATTCCCGGTTGTCAGGCGTACCAGGGTCTCATAGATAGCCATATCCCCATGAGGATTAAGCTTCATTGTCTGACCCACTACATTGGCGGATTTTGTCTTTTCTCCCCTTAACAAACCCATTTTGTACATTGTATAAAGAAGCTTGCGATGTGAGGGTTTAAGCCCGTCAATCTCGGGAATAGCACGGGAAACAATTACGCTCATTGCGTAAGGCATATAGTTAACTTTTAAGGTATCCACAATCTTTTGTTCAACAGGTTTGTTTTCCATAAATATTCTCCTTTGTTCAAGGGGCGCTATGCATATTCAATAATGTTACCGTTCGGCGGTCTTTTCTTCGAAGCATACCGGCTTATCTCCATGAGAAACCTTGCACCCGCTTCATATGTTACCCGGTTGGCGGGTGCAAGAATCTCATTCCGAACGCCTCTAAGCACCCATGTCTATAAAATCAATATCGCCGTTTTATGACATTCCTCCGCTTGCGCTCCGTCATGTACCGGCCGGGTGGTCTTCCTCTCACGGGCCGCTCATTCATTTTCAATAAGGTCGCCGCCCGGTGGTCTTCCCTCCGAAGCAGACCGGCTTATCTCCATGAGAAACCTTGCACCCGCCCTATACTTAGTAATCAGATAAACTAAACCGTCACATTGGTTCAGGATACATCGATATACTCCATGTATTCATGCCCATATTCGGAAATATAATCCTTACGGCCCTGCAGGTTATCGCCCAACAATAGGTCAAAGTACTTTTGGGTGTTCTCAATGTCATCCGGCACAACCTGAATCAACCTGCGGGTCTCTGGGTTCATCGTGGTAACCCACATCATCTCGGGATCATTTTCACCTAAACCTTTGGACCTTTGGATGGTTACCTTCTGACCTTTAAGCTTCTCCAGTATCTCATTCTTTTCCTTCTCGGTGTATGCAAAATAGCTCTTGCCTCTGGCGGTTATTTCGAATAACGGTGATTCGGCTATAAATACTTTGCCTTTTTCTATTAGAGTGGGCATTAATCTGTAGAACATTGCCAAAATAAGAGTCCTGATCTGATATCCGTCAACGTCTGCATCGGTGCAGATAATTATTTTATTCCACTTTAGGCTGTCATAGTCAAATGAGCCAAGGCTTTTATTGTGCTTTGATTTAATCTCAACTCCGCATCCTAAAACCTTTATCAGATCCACGATTATTTCGCTTTTGAAAATGCCGCTGTAATCTGCTTTAAGACAATTAAGTATCTTTCCTCTTACGGGCATAACAGCCTGGAACTCGCTGTCTCTTCCCATTTTTACCGAGCCTAAAGCCGAATCGCCTTCCACTATGTAAAGCTCTCTTTTATTCACGTCCTTACTTCTGCAATCCACAAATTTCTTGACCCGGCTGGATATATCCATTGCTCCGCCAAGCTTCTTTTTCACGTCTATTCTTGCTCTTTCGGCTGACTCGCGGCTTCGCTTGTTTATCAGTACCTGCGCCGCAATCTTCTCCGCTTCTTCTTTATTCTCAATCAAATATATTTCCAGCTGTTGTTTCAGAAAATCAGTAATGGCTTCCTGAATGAACCTGTTGTTGATAGCTTTCTTGGTTTGATTCTCATAGCTTGTCATGGTCGAGAAAGTGTTTGTTATAAGTATGAGACTGTCTTCAATGTCGCTGAAAGTAATCTTGCTTTCGTTCTTATTGTATTTATTATTGTTCTTCAAATATCTGTCAATCTCATATACAAAAGCCGCCCGTACAGCCTTATCCGGCGAGCCTCCGTATTCCAGCCAGCTGGAATTATGATAATACTGTATCGTATTAATTTCATTATTAAAACAAAAGGCTATTTCCATCTTAACCTTGTATTCGGGTTTGTCTTCACGGTCTCTTCCTCGGGCCGATCCTTCAAAATAACAGGGCTTGGTTATTCCCTTGTCCATGTTCAGCTCAGCAACGTAATCGGCTATTCCGTTTTCATATACAAATTGCTCAGTCACTCCCGACTCTTCATCAGTGAATTCAAATACCAACCCGGCATTAACTACAGCTTGCCTTCTTAAGACATCCCTGAAATATTCCACCGGAATTTTTATATCGGTAAAAACCTCCAGGTCCGGCTTCCAGGTTTGTATTGTGCCGGTGTGCTCATAATTGCACTTGGTTTTCTTTAAGTCGCCGATATTGTTGCCTTTTTCAAAATGAAGTTCATATTTATATCCATCGCGGTAAACAATTACATCCATATATTCGGAACTGTATTGCGTGGCGCAGGCGCCAAGGCCGTTTAGACCCAGAGCATATTCATAATTCTCGCCTGTATTATTGGAGTATTTACCTCCGGCATACAACTCGCAATAAACAAGTTCCCAGTTATACCGCTGTTCTTTCGGATTATAATCAAGAGGAATGCCCCGCCCCTGGTCCTCCACCGTTATAGAATAATCTTTATGCCTTATTACCCGGATTAGCTTCCCGTAACCTTCCCTTGCTTCGTCAATCGAATTTGATAAAATTTCAAAAAATGAATGCTGGCAGCCTTCCAGTCCATCGGACCCAAATATAACCGCCGGTCTTAGCCTGACCCTGTCAGCGCCTTTCAATGATGTTATACTTTCATTTCCGTAGTTTTTCTTTTGTCTGGCCGACATTTTTTCACTCCTACTGCTTTGTATGTTTTTAATTTGTCAGATCGTACACTGTTCTTTTTCTTTAAAGTTCTTCACATATTGTAACTATCCAATACAAATTATATTACCATGCATCATGAATTCCCATTATATTTTAACAAACATCTGTTCTTGATGCAAAGTGCGTTTAACACGGGATTCCTGAGGTTTTATTATTCCCGATGCATTGACTTGTCTTAACAGTTTTGGCTAAAATAAAATATGGTAACAATCCTAAAAATAAGGGGGTATTATAATGCGACAGTTTAAATTCGCAATTCTCGGAGCGGGTGATATAGCCGAAAAAATGGCTTCTACAGTTATTCATATGCCACGGATTATCCCTTATGGGGTAGCTTCCAGAGATTTAACCCGGGCAAGTAATCTTGCCAAAAAGTACAATTTCATGAAAGCCTTTGGCTCATATGAAGAGATGCTCCAGGATCCTGAGATTGACCTGGTTTATGTGGCCACACCTCATTCACACCATTACAGGCATTCCATGATGTGCCTTCAGCACGGTAAACATGTTTTATGCGAAAAATCTTTTACAACCAATGCGGCACAGGCTGAAAGACTTATTGACTTTGCAAGATCAAAAAATCTTGTAATAGCTGAAGCTATTTGGACAAGATATCTGCCGATGTCAAAAAAAATAAATGAAATAATTGACAGCGGCGCTATAGGAAATGTCAGGCTTTTGACCGCAGATTTAGGATATATAGTGACCCACAAGAAGAGAATCGTGGATCCGGCGCTGGCAGGAGGCGCTCTGTTGGACGTAGGAGTATATACTCTAAATTTTACCGCAATGGTACTTGGAGATAAAATCACAAAATCCTCATCCATATGTACCTTTACCGACACTGGCGTTGACGCAACGGGAAATATCACCCTCTGCTACGAAAATGGGGTAATGGCTGTTCTGCATTTCAGTGTAGTGGCTCAGACAAATCGCCAGGGTGTTATTTACGGTGATAAGGGGTGCCTGGTGGTAGAGAACATTAATAATCCTGAATTAATTAAAGTCTATAACCTGGATCGGGAAGTTGTGGCTACTTATCCTGCGCCAAAACAAATTACCGGATTTGAATATCAGGTTGAGTCAGTAATTAACGCAATCGAAAACGGGCTTATCGAATGTCCTGAAATGCCCCACAGCGAGATTATAAGGATCATGAAGCAAATGGATGGTTTTCGAAAAGAATGGGGATTGGAATACCCGGCTGAAATTGAAAGTGTTCAATTGTAGCCGGTCAAAACTATGTACAAAAGTACGTCAGGAATGGAGAAAGCAGCCAGTTAAGCTGCTTTCTCTTTATATTGGCAATGTTTTTTCTGAACTGAGTATATGTTTTTACTTTGAAAAGAGCTTTTTCTTCAGTTTGTTCCAAAGAGAAGTTTGTTCAGGCAGAGCGCCCTTTATTGTAATATTTAACTTGCCTGAATTGACATCTCCGATACACTCAATACTTATATCTTCCTGCTTTTTAACAAGCTCTATTTTTTTTATGCCTTTTTTGTATTTGTCATAGGCATCACCAAAGAAAAGCGAGCATAGCCCCATAATCTGTTTTTCATTTAAAACCGGTGTCAGATATTCTTTTGCCAGGGTGTTCACCTTACTGTAATCCTTACATGTGGATTCAGACAATTTGCTGCCGTCAACGGATATACTAACCGATATCTCCTTACTGTCTTTTCTGGCAATCACGTTGGCAATTCCGTCATCGGAAATATATGACAGCTTGTCATCTTTGTTCATTTTTTTTGCCAGGCTTTCGATACCTTCTTTAATAGTATTCAGGGTTCGGGTTTCTACCCTGTCAAAAAATCCTCCCCGGGTACCCGTCAGTCCCGCAGCTGCCATAACCGAACTGGGACTGGTCAATGCGACAATAATTGCCGCAAGCAGCAAAACGCTTAACAGTGAAACCATCGTTTTCTTAAACATTGCGCATCTCCTCCTTGGATTGTTTTCCAATATAGAATGTCCACACCAAGGAGAAACTTGCATTATTTATCAGGTTTTATAAAATGAAATCTAATTGTAATATTTACTCTGAGAAATTATGGTTTCCTTTTTAAATCTTCAATCAACTTTACTGTATTTTCTAATACATAATCCTTCTCAAAATTTCAGGATTGAGTATTTAACTTATTGCCAATTTGCCCGTAAAAGAGTCCAAACAAATTGTCCGTTTGCCTTTTATGCTTTCTTTCTGTAAAACTTCACACATACGGGAGTGGGAACGGCATAATCCGATAATTGGGTAAGCCTTCCGGTCTCACTGTCTATACTGAATACACAAATATTATCCGTATCCTGATTGCATACCAGCACAAATCTTCCCGTTGGGTCGATGGCAAAGTTCCTGGGAGTTTCGCCGCCGCAGGGGATACTATCAACAAATGAGAGCATTCCGGTTTTTTTATCAATCGAATATGTAACGATGCTGTTATGGCCACGGTTTGATCCATACAAGAATCTGCCGTCCGGTGTGATATGTATGTCGGCGCATATATTATCACCTTCAAAGGAGCCGTATAGGGTAGTTATCTCCTGTACCTCCTTAAATGTTCCGTTTTCTGAATCATAGAAGAGTACAGATATCGAGCATAAAAGTTCATTTATCAAATAACAGTAATCTCCGTAAAATTCGCAGTGTCTCGGGCCTGCGCCGGGCTTGACTTTAAACCAGGGAGTCTTTCCGGGAATAAGTTTTCCGTTAACAAAGTCTGTTTCATATATCATTAGTTTATCTATCCCCAGATCCGGCACAAAAGCTCTCTTATTATCCGCATCAAACGTCAGAGAATGGGCATGAGGAGAAGACTGACGCAGCTTGTTAATACTGGAACCCTCATGCTGGATAAAACAGCTGGCCTCACATAATGAACCATCTTTATCAATCGGGAAAACACATACGCTGCCGCTCATAAAATTGCTGACAAACACGTGCGAATTCTCTTTATTAATTTCCACATGGCATGGATCTGTTCCACCGGTGGGTCTAGTATTCAAATATTCAAGATCCATTGTCTCATTGTCGATTTTATATGAGCTGACGCTTCCGCAAGCCATTCCTTTATACTCTTTCAATTCGTTTACGGCATAGAGATGCTTACCTGACGGATCTATAGTAAGAAATGACGGATTTGCCGCTTCTGCGACCAAACCATCGTCTGTAAGTTCACCTGTCTCAATGTTGAATTTAAATCTGTATATTCCTTTGCCCTTGCCGTAGAGAATTTGTCCGGTGCCAAATCTTATCGGCTGCGTATATGAACCGACATATATATATATAAGGTTATCATGCATATTTGCCCCTCCATAGATGAATACTGATTAGTACACATTTTTTACATCTTAATAACTGTCCTGCCAAGAGATTTTCCTGCTTTAAGATCTGCAAGGGCAAGATTGATCTCATCAAGGCTGTATGTTTTATAAATAAATGGATTGATTATTCCCCTTTCAACAAGGCGGATTGTTTCAACCAAATCTCTTCGATTGCTGCCTCTTATACCTATGATTTCTTTTTCTTTCATGGCCGTACTCTGAAATTCAGCGCAAAATGTATCTTCACTATAGCCCACCAGGATTACTTTCCCTCCTGGACGGCATATATCAAGACTTGTCTGAACAGATGAACTTATGCCGATATTATCGAAAACAGCATCGCACATTTCACCTGAAGTTATCTCTTTTACTGCATCATATAAATTTTGCCTTGATGTGTTTATTACATGATCCGCTCCGAATTCTTTGGCTATTTCAAGCTTTTTATCATTTCTACTTGTACAGAAAACTTCTGCACCGAAATGCTTAGCTATTTGTATGCCCTGAAAGCCCAAGCCTCCAATACCCAAGATGCAGATTCTGTCAGTGGCTCTTACCTGTGCCTGGTTCTTTATCGCATGATACATGCAGGCTACAGCGTCAGGGATTATGGCTGCTTTTTCGAAAGGCACATTATCCGATATTTTTAAGAGATTGGCCGCCGGGGCCACCATAAATTCCTCATGTCCTCCATTGCGTTCAAATCCAAGGCGAATAAGATTTGAGCATAGATTACCCCTTCCGGTGGTACAAAATCGGCAGGTATTACACAGAATATCTATTGCTACTATGACCCTGTCGCCTAATTGAAAACCGGTAACATCCTCACCTAATTCCCATACCTCACCGGCTGTTTCATGTCCGGGAACATAAGGAACTTTTACTGTAGGCAGCCGGCCCTCCTGAATATGTAAATCTGTACCGCACAAACCGCTGGCCCTGACTTTTATCAGCACCTCGCCTCGTTGAGGAACTGGTACAGGCAGCTCTCTGATTTTCAGTTCATGGTGAAACTGCTCCAATACCGCAGCTTTCATTGTCTTAATCATTATTAGCACCACATTTCATTTTTCGTTATCAGGCTTATTTTTTCTTAATGTACTTTTGAGTATCAATGACAACAGCGATAAGTATAATTACGCCTTTTATAAAATAAACAAGATAAGGATTCACTTGAATATAAACGAGGCCGTAACTTATAACCTGGAACAACAGAACACCGGTTATAATACCTTTTATCGTTCCTATTCCGCCTCTCAGGGATACACCGCCCACAACACATGCGGCAATTGCATCCAGTTCATAACCCTGGCCGAGAGCATTGGTTGCGCTCCCGGTACGTGCAACTTCAAGCGCGCCGCCGAAACCGTAGAGCAATCCTGCCAGAACATATATTGCAAGAGTGTTCAGCACAATGTTAACGCCCGATACGTTGGCTGCTTCGATGTTTCCGCCGATTGCGAACATATTCTTGCCCAGTTTTGTCTTGTTCCATATAAACCAAATAAAAGCGATTACTACTACCGCATATAAAATTATGAACTGAAGTCTGAAACCTAAAATATCTAATCCGTTTTGGGCAAAGCCAGTAAATTTCGCATCCAGCACACCTATGGGGGCTGAATTACTTACCGCGTCGAAATATACCGACATCAAACCATAAACTACCAGCTGCATTCCAAGCGAAGCAATAAACGGAGCCACCTTCAGCTTTGCCACAAGATACCCGTGTATAAGCGAAAACAAGCTGCAAATGATCATTGCTAATATAATGGGAATCCAGATCGGCAATCGCGGAAGATTCGGAAATACTCTGGCAGTGTAATCAGGAGACTGCAATAATGATGCAGTTATAAGGCCTGCCATACCAATAAGACGCCCGGCAGAAAGATCAGTACCGCCAAGCACAATCGGACCCGCTATCGCACAGGCAAAAATCATTCTGGTTGCTGACTGGCTAAGAATAAAACCAGCATTTTTTAAGCTAAGAAATGAAGGGTCAATAACGATAATAGTCAAGAATAAAAGAAATAAAACAATATAGATTGTATTATTAACAATGAGATCTTTTATTTTCCTTGGTTGACCCAGTTTCGATGATGAACTTAATAATTTCATGAATATGTACCCTCCCTTAAAGGTATTTTGAAGCAAGCCTCAGCAGCTCTTCCTGTGTTGTAGTCTTTGCATCAACAATGCCTGCTACGCGTCCGTTACTCATAACCATTATCCGATCTGAGATTCCCAATAACTCGGGCATCTCGGAAGAAATAAATATTATGGCATTTCCTTTTTCTGCGCACTCTATAATAAGCTGATAGATATCATATTTAGCGCCTACATCCACACCCCTTGTAGGCTCGTCGAGAAGCATCACAGAAGGTTCGGTCAATAACCAGCGTCCCATAATAACTTTCTGCTGGTTTCCGCCGGAAAGATTCTGTATTTTTGTTTTTGCGCTGGGTGTTTTTACACTCAATGTATCTATAACCCATTTTGTATCTTCAGCTATTTTTTTCTCATTCAATATGCCGAACTTATTTGTGTATTTGTCTATGTTGGCAATTATGCTGTTAAAAGTTATATCCAAAGTAGGGAATATTCCTGTTTGACGTCGTTCTTCAGTAAGTAACGAAAACCCGTTTGCCTTCGATTCACGGGCGTTATTGTTTTCTACAATCCTGCCTCTTAATTTTATTGTCCCGCTTTTTCTCTTACGGATTCCGAATAGTGTTTCTACCGTTTCTGTTCTGCGGGATCCCATCAGGCCTGCAACCCCCAGTATTTCACCTTTTCTTAATTCAAAAGAAGCATCAATAACCGTAGGCATATATTCACCCGCCAAATTTTCCACACGGAGAATAACTTCATCTGACGGTTTATGCTTTTTTGGCGGAAAGCGGTTATTAAGCTCACGTCCGACTATGAGAGTAATAAGGTTATCTATGGTAATATTTTCGCATTTTCCTGTGTAGACCCATTTGCCGTCTCTTAAAACAGTTAATTCATCGGCGATTTCAATAAGCTCCTCCAATTTATGAGATATGTATATTATGCCGCAGCCTTCATCGCGAAGCTTTCTAATTATCCTGAACAAATGTCTTACCTCTACCTCAGTAAGGGAAGATGTCGGTTCATCAAAAACAATGATCTTAGCATTGCATGATACTGCTTTCGCAATTTCAATCATTTGCCTCTGAGAAACGGATAATGTTCCGACAATTGCCTTGGGATCTATGTCAATATTCAAATCTTCAAAAATCTTTTTAGTATCGTCATACATTTTTTTACTATCTACAACGATACCTTTCATGGGAAACCTTCCGAGCCAGATGTTCTCCATCACGCTTCTGTCCTGTACCTGATTAAGTTCCTGGTGAACCATGGAAACACCATTGTCCAGAGCTTGCCTGGGATTCGCAAAATTAACCTTCCGGCCGTTTAAAAATATTTCTCCGCTGTCTTCCTGATAAATACCAAAAAGACATTTCATAAGTGTGGATTTCCCTGCACCGTTTTCGCCTATAAGCGCATGTACCGAATAAGGGCGTATTCTTAAGTTAACTCCATCCAGTGCCTTTACACCCGGGAAACTCTTACATATCCCATTCATCTCCAGCAGGTATGTATCCTTCTTTATTGACTCTTGTTGTAACATCTTTTATCACCCTATTTTAATCAGTGCATAGGCTGTAAACAGCCTATGCACTTTATCTCATTCAGATTAAGCCCATAAATTATTTTAATGCCTTTTCATACATTTCTTCTGCAACGTTTACATTTTCTTTACTGATAGGAATATAAGGAACACGGATAGCTTTCATTTCATCTGGCTTAATTTCGATGCCTTCATAGACGTCTTTGCCTGTTGCAACATTATAAGCCATTGTAAAGATATTCAATCCTTCTGAATAAGCATCTGACAGGATAGATCCGATTATGGTGCCGTCTTTTATTAATGGAAGAACTTCTGGCAGAGCATTAATTCCTATTGCACCCATAACTTTCTTGGAATCTCCGCTGAAATATCCTTCAGATTTACCTGATTCAATAGCGCCTAACAGCATAGCATCGTTGTTTGACAAAATCATTTCGATCTTGTCACCGAATTTACCCATCCATACGTCGGTCACGTCTTTAGCTGTCTGAGTTTTAAAATCACCGGTCTGAACATCAAGAAGTTCTGTCTTAAATCCGGCTTTTTCAAAAGTATCCTGAACGGCCTGAGTTCTTGCCTCTGCATCGGGATGTCCTAATGTACCCTTAAGAATAACATACTGGAGTATTCCATCGCCGTTTTTATCAAATTTTGGATCATTCTTAAATGCGTCCATTGCCATCTCGGCCTGCATCCTGCCGGAATCCTCAGGTGTCGTTCCTACATACCATGCCTTGTCGTAGCTGAGCATATCTTCAGCAGAAGGACTTCTGTTGAAGAAAATCAGCGGTACATCAGCGGCTTTTGCTTTGGCTATAATAGTAGAAGCTGCCTTTGGATCAACAGCATTAACACAGAGAGCGTCAACGCCTTTGCTTAAAAGGATATCGATCTGTTCAACCTGTTTTGCCTGATCGTTTTGGGCATCAACCATCTGTATGTCTGCCTTATCTCCACCAACAGCCATTATGGAATTGCGGATATATGTGACATAGTTATTTGAATAGTCAAAGATTGCAACACCGATAACGGGTTTTTCTGCTGTTCCCGGTTCTTTGGACGGTTCAGCAGATGGTGAAGCTGACTGAGAGGGTGACGGAGATGCTGACGGAGCATTATTTCCACATGCTGCCAAAGAAAGCATCATAACACATGCTAAGAGAACAGATAAAATTCTTTTCATTTTCTTTTTTCTCCTTTCGGTTTCTCCTTTTATATCTTTAAAACAATTGAAAACAATTGCTTTAAATACAATTTAAGTATGCTTTTATTCTTCACCGTTGGGCAGAATTACTACCTTGACGGCATTTCCTTTTCTGTTTACAAAAGTATCCAAAGCCTCTGCAAACTGATCAAGCGAGAATCGATGAGTAATTAGGTCTTTCACTACCAACTGCCCCGTTGCCATAAGGTTAAGAACCTTCTGACTTACATTGGGATTGGCTCTTGATCCGAAAATCGCTATTTCGTTGTGAGTAATATACTTAAACGGGAGCTCTTCGACTACATCATCGGTGGCAACACCAAGTAAAACTACCCGGCCACCCCTGCGCACCATTCTGACTGCCTGATTGAAAGTTCCTTTAGCGCCGGAACACTCAAAAGCTTCATCAACTCCAAGGCCTCCTGTTATTCTGCGAACTGCCTCAACAGGATCTTCTTTTGTAAAATCTACGCAAACATCTGCGCCCAGCTTTTTTGCCGACTCCAGCCTGCTGCCGCGGCCTATTACTATTGCTCTTGCAGCGCCCATTGCTTTCGCCAGTCTCATTGCACATAGGCCGATAGGTCCCGGCCCTATAATGGCGACAGTACCGCCGGGAGTTATTCCGGAAAGCTCCAATCCATGCAATGCTACTCCTGAAGTATCGCACATGGCGGCTTCCGCGAAGCTTACATTATCAGGAATTCTGGAAATGCTTTTTATTGAATATTTTTGATACTGACCATAAGCACCGTTTACAATAAATCCATAGTGTTCATGGCCTGTTTCTGTCTTCCCGTAATTCAGACAGATTGTGTACCTGCCTCTTTTGCAGTTTTCACAGTAACCGCATCCTTTATGGGCTTCACCGGCGACACGGTCGCCTACTTTGAATTCTGTAACGCCTTCACCAACTGCAACTATTTCTCCTGCCCATTCGTGGCCTGCAACAAAAGGATATGCCGGCGGCCATGTCCCAGCCAGGTCTCCTCTGATAATCTCCGGGTCACTGCCGCAGATAGCAACGGCCCGTATCTTGCATAAAACTTCGTGCTTACCCGGCATCTTAACTTCAACATCCCGGATTTCAAATTTACCGGGCCCGGTCAATACACATGCTTTAGCAAACTTCGGTATGTCGTAATTTCTATTCATTTAATCCCCCCCTAACATACAAACTCTGTCGACTTTATATTTTTTTCAGAGCATGAACAATAAATTCATTACGCTTTTTTATAAGCGCATTCATATCTTTCTTTGACCAGTCGTAAAATCCTCTTCCTGACTTATAACCCAAATTACCGTTTTCAATCAGTTTGGTAAAAATCGGCGAGGCATCTGATCTCCCCGATATTTCCGGCAATACTGTATCCTGTACGGAGCGGCATAAGTCTACTCCGGCAGCGTCCACATGCTCCAGCGGACCCCATACTGGAAATCTCAAAGCCATGCCCATCTTGACAGCCGTATCCACATCTTCGGGTGATGCAAGCCCGGTTTCCACGATATTAACAGCTTCCCTGATAACAGCCTGCAATATCCGGTTAGCCAGCTGTCCCGGTAAATCCTTTTTGACAATAACCGGCGCTTTTCCCCAGGATGAAAGCATACCTTTTATTTCTTCCGCAAGTTCAGGGGACGACTTATCTCCAATTACAACTTCAACAAGAGGGATAAGAGTCGCCGGAAGCCAGAAATGGGCTGTCAGCGTACGTTCCGGATGCTTTGTTTTAGCTGCTATATCCGTAATTCTTAAACCTGAAGTATTGCTTAATATTGGCACTGATACAGGCAGCAATTCATCCAGTTTTCTAAAAACTTCCTGCTTTATTTCGAGATTTTCAAATACTGCTTCTATAACTACTTTCGCCTTTTCACAAGAAATCTCAACACTATCTGAAACTGAAATGTATTTCATTGCCTCTTTGGCTTTCTCTTCTGAGATCAAAGAAAGATCAACCAGTTCCTTGAGATTATCAGAAGCATTTTTAAGTGCTTTTTCTCTTACTGCAGGATTAATATCATATAATATCACATTGTTTTGAGCAAGAGCAGCACAGCAGCCAATTGCACATCCCATCATTCCGCTGCCGTAAATTAGAACTGAATCACGCATAAGAATACCTCGCAATACTATTTCCGCCGCTATCCGTCTTTATGTATACGTATTCATCAAGTGTAAAAAAATAATAATTTTACAGATAAATCAGCGGTCAACAAACTGGAAATTTTAATAATGAATACGCATTAATCTTTGTGTTTTTAGTTTATTATGATTACTTACATTTGTCAATATAAAAATTTAAATATATTGTGATATTTCACTAAAAAAGTATTATAAAACACTATTTCTTTCGACAATTTTGCACTCAAACAGCTCCAGTCCCTCATTTACAGCTTCACCGTTAAGCTTTCTCGACAGGTAATCAAAGGTTTTATCCAGCATTTTATCTATCTGCTGTTCAAAAGTAGTAAGCGAATATGGAGGCCACGAAGCGGCTTCAATATTGTCAAATCCTATAATAGAAATATCTTCGGGCACTCTTAAACCGTATTCATATTTTATTGTGTCTATAACTCCCAATGCCAGTATGTCGCCGGCACAAAACACCGCATCTATTTTTCTGTCCTTGCTTAAAATTTCTCTGATTGCATAGCAGCCTGCCTCATATGTATAAGGAACCATCTCAACTTCGAATCCTTCTATCCCTTTTTCATAAAGGGCGTCTTTAAAACCTCTCAAACGGTCTCTACTGGTACCTAAGAATGTATCCGAACCTATAAACGCAAATCTGCGGTGACCTCTGTCATAAAAGTAGTTGGCCGCCATCCAGCCTGCTCTCACATTGTCGGAGCACACGGTCATAATATTGTTATTAATAGTATATTTGTTAAAAACTACAACAGGTATCTGTGTCTTTTCACACTCTGCAACCATCTGTGATGGTACAGCCGCTGAAAGAACAATAATGCCGTCTACTCTGTACTGAAGTACTTGTGAAATTATTTCGTCAAGTTTCTTTTCCTCTGAACAAACAAAATAGAGAGGCTCCCTAGCGAGTTTTTGAATACGGTCTGCCACCTTATTGATCATGGCATTATAGTGCGGGTTAACAACATTTATGGATACGATTGCAATGAGATTAGAGCGGTTCAAAGTCAATCCTCTGGCCATTGCATTCGGTCTGTAACCAAGTTCTTCCGCTGCTTTTAAAACCTTCATGCGAGTCTCTTCCCTGATATTGGTCTGACCGCTGAAAACTCTTGAAACCGTTGCTTGAGATACATTCGCAAGTAATGCAACTTCTTTTGAACTGGGCATTCTGTTAATGCCGGCAAGTTTATTCTGTGACACAAACACTCACTCTTTCTCAATATTTTATCTTCCTCACCCGTTAACGGAGCTGATAGTTCCCAACGGGCCAGTTATTTAAACATAATAATAAGATTATGAATACGCTATCATAATAATACCTCATTTTATTTTAAAATGAAAGATAATTTATCATAAAAAAATGTTGACAATATTATTCAAGCGGTGTACTATTGTATTAAGCACTTAATACAATAGTACAAAAGGAGTGATAATATGCCATGGGATCTAAAATCCGACAGGCCAATATATACCCAGCTTATTGAGCAAATCGAATTGAAGATATTATCCGGTGAATTTCCGCCCGGTACTCGATTGCCATCGGTTCGTGATATGGCTCAGGAAGCTTCGGTTAATCCCAACACTATGCAAAGAGCCTTGGCCAAACTTGAAGAAGACGGCCTTGTGGTTACACATCGTACCAGTGGAAGAACAATTACGGAAGATGCAGATATGATTAAACAAGTAAAATACCAATTAGCAGAGAAGCAAATTGTAGAGTTTATTGAAAAAATGCAGTTTATGGGATTTGAAAAGCGTGAGATTCTAACCCTTATAACGAAAATGTTGGAGGAGATGAAATAATGAGCCCGATTTTAGAATGTATCAATTTAAAAAAGAGTTTTGGCTCCAAACATGCAGTGGCAGGAGTTAATTTAAAGGTAGAACGCGGTAGAATTGTAGGACTGTTAGGGCCTAACGGAAGCGGGAAAACAACAATAATTAAGCTTGCCAATTCCCTTCTCACCCCTACTTCGGGCGAAATACTGATTGACGGAAAAAAGCCGGGAGTTGAGACAAAAAAAATCGTATCATATTTGCCTGAAAAAACATACTTAAACAATTGGATGAGAGTTCAACAAATCATTGAGTTTTTTTCTGACTTCTACAGCGATTTCAATACTCAAAAAGCTTATGACATGTTGAAAAGGCTTAACCTCGATCCAAAAGAAAAACTGAAGAATCTTTCGAAAGGAAATAGGGAAAAGGTCCAACTCATTCTTGTTATGAGCCGTGAAGCTCAACTGTATCTTTTAGATGAGCCAATCGGCGGCGTGGATCCGGCGACAAGGGATTATATCCTTGAAACAATAATCAGTAATTACAGTGAGAATGCCACCGTTATTATTTCCACGCATCTTATATCAGATATAGAAAAAATCCTTGATGATGTTATCTTCATTAAAGACGGGCAAATTCTTCTGACATCAAAGGTGGACAACATCAGGGATGAAAAGGGAAAATCAGTAGATGCATTATTCAGGGAGGTGTTCAAATGTTAGGAAAATTACTTAAGTATGAAATAAAAGCTACATCAAGAGTTTTTTTGCCGCTATATTCTGTGTTAATTGTTTTCTCCATTATCAATTGCTTTATGAATTTTAATCCGGATTACTTTTCAACATCACAGTTTATATCCTTAACTCTTTATATACTCATTCTTGCCGGAATGTTTGTTGCCAGCATTATAGTTATGATTCAGAGATTTTATAAAAATCTTCTGTCTGAAGAAGGGTACCTTATGTTTACTCTCCCGGTAGAAAGCTGGAAGCATATTGTAAGCAAGCTTATAACAACTTTAATGTGGATAGTTTTAAGTTGTATTATGGCCCTATTGTCAATATTAATAATAGCTTCGCAGGGAATCAATTTTCCAGAATTTTTTGCAGATATAAGAATGATATGGGATACGGCATATTCTTATTTTGGAGCGTCTTTATATCATTTTATCATTCAAATGATTATAGGCTTCATTGTTGCTATGGTAAGCGGTATTTTACTGATATATGTTTCTATAGCCATCGGCCACCTTTCAAATAACCACAAGAAACTTTTATCCATCGGAGCTTTCATAGGTATCTATACTGTCGGACAAATTATTTCAGCCACATTGTTCATTGGAAACTTTGGTCATAGATTTGAATTTAGAATAACGCAACAATCCCCATTCCCTTTTACTTTAGTATGGCAAGCAATTGGTGTGTCAGCAGCATTTGCTGCAATTTACTTTGTAATCACAAATATAATACTAAACAAGCGATTGAATCTTGAATGATAAGCTTGTTATATAAATCAAGGGGTTGCTTGAAGCAACCCCTTTTGTTTATTATTTTCTAACTGTTTAAGAAGCAGAATCAATTTCTCGCTTTTTCTTTTTTACCGCGGGCAAACTTTTTCTCTGTTCCCCCAATACCAGACTAGGCTGCTGATTGTGTAAAACAGTATCTTTGGTGATAATACACTTTTCCACATTATCAGTTGAAGGAATATCATACATAACATCCAGCATTATGTCTTCCATAATTGCACGAAGACCACGGGCGCCGATTTTCCTTTCAATAGCCCTGTCGGCTATAGCCTCCAGCGCGTCATCCTCTACTTCAAGTTGGACGCCGTCAAGCTCGAAAAGCCTTTTATACTGCTTAACCAACGCATTCTTAGGCTTTGTCAGTATATCAATAAGAGCTTTTTTATCCAGCTGGCTCAAGGTAACCACTACCGGCAGCCTTCCAACAAACTCGGGAATAAGCCCGTACTTTAACAAATCCTGAGGAACGACCTGGGAGAACAATTCACCTATATCCTTTTCTGCCCGGCTTTCAACCTTGGCACCAAAACCCATTGATTTCGTCCCTATACGGTTTTCTATGATTTTTTCCAGACCTTCAAAGGCACCTCCACATATAAACAGAATATTTGTGGTATCTATCTGGATGAACTCCTGATGGGGATGCTTTCTGCCTCCCTGCGGAGGCACCGAGGCCATTGTTCCTTCCAATACCTTCAACAGCGCCTGCTGAACTCCTTCGCCGCTTACATCACGGGTAATGGAGGGATTTTCCGATTTGCGCGCTATTTTATCTACTTCATCGATATAGATAATTCCCTTTTCAGCCCGTTCAATATCATAGTCGGCTGCCTGAATCAGTTTTAAGAGAATATTCTCAACGTCCTCACCCACATATCCTGCCTCTGTCAGGGATGTTGCATCAGCAATGGCAAAAGGCATGTTTAATATCTTGGCCAGTGTCTGAGCTAAATACGTTTTACCGCATCCGGTAGGCCCCATAAGCAGAATATTGCTCTTCTGAATCTCCAAATCAGTCCGTGTACCCTGATTGCGAATACGCTTATAATGATTATAAACGGCTACTGAAAGAGTTTTCTTTGCTTTTTCCTGCCCGATTACATATTCATCAAGAATTCTTTTTATTTCCCTGGGTTTGGGTATTTCATCCAATGGCTGTTCTGCAGGTATATCTTCATATTCCTCTTCTATGATCTCGGAACAAAGTTCAATACATTCATTGCAGATATACACGCCAGGGCCCGCAACAATCCTGTTTACCTGTTCCTGCGTCTTCCCGCAAAAGGAACATTTCACCTGCTTTTTATCGTCATAGCGCGCCATATTATCACCCCGTTACTCTGCGATCCATCACCTGATCGACTATACCGTATTCTTTGGCTTCCTGTGCGCTCATGAAGAAGTCTCTATCAGTGTCAATTTCAATTTTCGATAGAGGCTGTCCTGTTCTTTCACTTAAGATCTCATTCAATGTTTTCTTAACTCTTAAAATCCATTCAGCATGAATCTTTATATCGGTAGCCTGCCCTTTGGCTCCGCCCATGGGCTGATGTATCATAATTGTGCTGTTTGGCAAAGCATAGCGTTTTCCTTTGGCGCCTGCGGCTAATAGAAATGCTCCCATACTGGCAGCCATGCCCACGCATATGGTGGAAACGTCACATTTGATATACTGCATTGTATCATAAATAGCCATTCCCGCTGTAACGGAACCTCCAGGGCTATTTATGTATAGCTGGATATCCTTGTCCGGGTCTTCTGCTTCCAGAAATAACATCTGCGCTACTACGAGACTTGCGGTTACATCATTCACTTCATCGCTCAAAACTATAATTCTATCCTTTAAAAGCCTTGAATAAATATCATAGGAACGTTCTCCTCTACTGCTCTGTTCAACGACTATAGGAACCAATGACATAAAGAAACCTCCTTCTCATGTGACCAAAATACAGGTGCTTTATAATAGAATTTCTTTGCGGCCTATATTTTAGTCAATCTTTTCTGCAATGGAATCTTATTCCACTACATTTTCGACCAGCATTTTTATTGTTTTCCTTCGCTCAATAGAGCTCTTGATATATTCTATATCGTCATCACGTAAATGTTTCTTCATTTCCTCAACCGGTTGGTTATACCGTTTAGCCATTTCTTCCAACTCGGCATCAAACTCTTCAGGTGATGCAATAATATTTTCTACTTCTGCAATCTTTTCCAGAACCAACTGGGTCTTAATATCTTCCAGAGCACTGCCGCGATACTCGGATCTGAATTTTTCCATGTCGGTTCCGGTCATTTGAAGATATCCTTCAAGATCCATCCCCTGATATCTTAGCTGCATATCCAACTGGCTCATCATATCGTCCAGGCGACGGTTTATCATAACCTCTGGAATATCACATGAGGCATTGTCGACTGCCATTTTAACAACATCATCTTCAAATTTTCTGTCGGCTCTGGCCTGCGCCTGTTCGGTCAGCTTTACTCTTATATCTGCTTTGAACTCATCAAGGGTTTCAAATTCACTGACATCTGATGCAAATTCATCATCTATTTCCGGGAGCTGTTTCAGTTTTATTTCGTTAATCTTAACCTTAAAAACTGCGTCTTTACCTTTTAGATCTTCACTGTGATAATCTTCCGGGAAGGTTACGTTTACATTTACTTCATCATTGATATTTGCACCGATAAGTTGTTCTTCAAATCCCGGGATAAATGTACCTGAACCTATCACCAGGGTATACCCTTTAGCTTCTCCTCCCTTGAAGGGAACACCGTCAATACTGCCTTCGAAATCAATGTTTACAGTATCACCGTTCTGCACTGGACGATCTTCTATATTAATAAGCTTTGAATTTCTTTCTTGTATTCTCTTTAACTCATTTTCTACGTCCTCATCAGTAACAACGACTGCTTCCTTCTGTACAGACAGACCTTTATACTGGCCTAATTCCACCTCCGGCTTTACGGTTACGGTAGCTGTAAAAATGAAATTCTTTCCTCTTTCAAGCTGAACAATATCGATTACCGGTCTGTCAACAGGATGCAGATCATTTTCATCTATGGCATTATCATAAGCATCGGCACATGCGAAGTTAATAGCGTCTTCATAAAGCACCTGCTCACCGTAATACCTCTCAACCATGCTTCTGGGTGCTTTACCTCTTCTGAAACCGGGAATATTGAACCGCGATTTGTTTTTGTTAAATGCTTTATTCATACATTCATCAAATACCTGGGCATCTACCTCAATTTCTAATTTCACCTGGTTTTTTTCAAGCTTTTCGATTTTTACACTCATCTGTATATCCTCCTAAAATTATGTTCCATTTCATATCATAAACTATTTGATTATATCATAGTCAACATTTGTTTCCAACCTGAGTTTTATCGGGTTAAACCCGATAATATTTGCGGAAATCAAATGGTACCTTATACCGTCAATTTCTTCATCCTTCCAGCTTTCGGCACATTTTCCATGAATATGGCCGTAAACACATATACTAACATTATATTCTGCCAATAATACGGCAAAATCATTTGGCCTGTGTTGAGAATCAAAAGGAGGGTAATGAAGCATCGCAATTATTGGATTCCCGGCTTTTTGTCCTTCTTTGAGAGATAATTTCAGTCTTTCCATCTCACGGGAGTAGATTTTTTTGTCCTGTTCCCTAAAATCGTCATCGTCTAAAGGTTTCCATCCTCTTGATCCGCATATGGTATAATTATTTACAGTAAATGAATTGTTGTGCAATATGCTTATGGTTTTATATCCCTTTTCCCGGCAATAATTCTCAAATTTTTTCCGCGTACTCCACCAATAATCGTGATTTCCTTTTGAAATAATCTTTTTGCCGGGCAGCGATTCAATAAAAGCAAAATCCGGATCGGCTTCCTCAAGATTGATTCCCCAGGATATATCCCCCGGAATCAGGATATAATCTTCATCTTTTATAGTGTTTGTCCAATGCTCCTTTATCCGCTGCGCATGATCTCCCCATCCGAATATATCCATTGGTTTATCGGTACCAAGGGAAAGATGCAAATCTGATATTGCATAAATATCCATTATCAATTACCTATCCCTGATTTTCTACCATGGCAAAACTAATTACTCCCTCCGCAGCAATCGCACCATCCACACTGGCTTTTACCGCAACTTTGCCCATACCCCTGCGGAATACAAGAAATTCGGCTTCAAGGAGCAGGACATCTCCCGGAACAACCTGCCGTCTGAATTTCATTTTTTCGATTCCGGTAAACAGACCCAGCTTCCCCTTATTTTCTTTCAGTAGGAGCCCCCCGGCACAGGCGCATTGCGCCAATGCCTCAACAATAAGGACTCCCGGCATTATGGGATTGCCAGGAAAATGACCCGTAAAATAAGGTTCGTTAAGAGTCACATGCTTAATTCCGGCTACCTTCATTCCGGGCACAATTTGAGTCAATTCCTTATCGGGCAATAGAATAAGTTTATCCAGCATTAACATGGGGTACCTTTGGGGCAATAATTTTTGTATTTCCTGAGCGCTTAACTCTCTCTTTTGTTCTTCCATGTTGATTTCCTCCGGCTAATCCTGGCTCCAGTTATGCCATATGTTTTGTACATCATCATGATCCTCAAGACGTTCAATGAGTTTTTCCATTTTCTCCACAGTCTCCGGATCAGTAAGCTCAGTATATGTAGCAGGAAGCATTGTTATCTCTGCCGATGCAAATTCGTATCCGGCTTTCTCCAGCTTTTCGCAAACCATTGAGAAATCCCCGGGCGAAGTTATTATTTCATAGTACTCATCATCAGCTGAAAAGTCTTCAGCTCCGGCCTCCAGGGCCAATATCATAAGTTCATCTTCATCAGTTGCAGAGCTTTTTTCTATAATAATCTGACCCTTTTTATCGAACATAAATGAAACACAGCCTGTGGTTCCCAAATTCCCACCGAATTTATCAAAAATGTGTCTTATGTCGCCGGCTGTTCTGTTCCTGTTATCAGTATATGCCTCAACAATAACAGCAACACCATTGGGGCCATAGCCTTCATATGTTATTACTTCATAACCGGAGCCATCCCCTTCCCCTGCGGCTTTTTTTATACTCCTTTGTATGGATTCATTTGGCATATTATTAGACTTCGCCTTGGCAATAACATCTTTAAGTCTTGAGTTGGATGCAGGGTCAGGGCCTCCGCTCCTTACTGCCATTGCTATTTCACGCCCAAGCTTTGTAAACAGTTTACCTTTCTGAGAATCGGTTTTTTCCTTCTTTCGCTTAATATTATTCCATTTTGAGTGACCTGACATAATACTACCCTCTTACTCCTTTTTTTCCTTATTTTTATACTCTAAAACATTTCCTTTATTATCAATATAAATATTTTCCGTTCCTGCTTCTTCCATACGCAATATCCCGCCCGTTATTTCCCGGATTTTTTGTTCAAGCATTTCCTTTTTTTCTGTCGGGGAATAAACTGTATACTTTACTTCATGTGTATAATCAGTATTCGCTATTATAAATCCTTCAGTCAAAAGCATGTTCTGTACTTTCCCCGACAGATGATATTCTATCGGTATAAAAAGTTTCAGGCAAGGCTTTACCATAATTTCCCCTGCATCTTCCAGTGCACCTGCACAGGCCTTGCCGTATGCCCGCACCAGCCCTCCCGCTCCCAGCAGGATACCTCCGAAATAACGGGTAACCACCACAACTACATTTTGCAAATTTTTCTTCCGTATAACCTCCAGCATTGGAAGACCCGCCGTACCCTGAGGTTCGCCGTCATCACTGTAACGCTGATACAAAGAGTCTGAATCGACAGAATAGGCGTAACAGTTATGAGTTGCGTCCCAACAGGAAGTTTTTATTTGCTGGATATAATCCAGAGCCTCCTGCTCGGTGTTTATCGGTTTTGCTCTGCCGATAAAACGTGATTTCTTCTCTTCAAATACGTAATATCCCTCTTTGTTTATAGTCTTATAACTTTTCAAGCTTTTTCTCCTTGCAAAAAAGGATGACACTAGGTCATCCTTCATTTTATCAGAATATCTTATAATTATTCAACTATGGTTATCATAACAAACATATCAACCACAGTATAATCACACCTTAATCATAAGAAGTCTTTTTTCCCAACTTGTCACAAAGCTTTTTATAGGACTGCATAACCAGCGATTTGTCCTGGCTGTAGGTAATCATATCAAGCGCTGTAGGGATATCAAAAAAACCGCCTTTTGAATATTTTTCCGGCTCTGATATCTCAAACCGGTCACTGTCCGTTTGCATAATATACCATGCAATTCTGTTACATACAGGCTTTTGTCTTGTGATGGAATAAAATTCGTAGTATGTTCTGCCTGCCTGTTCGACAATTTTCCCATTAATCGCGGTTTCTTCAAGCACTCTTCTGACAGCCGCGTTTTCAGGGCTCTCCCCTTCCTTAATTAACCCCTTTGGCATAACCCATTCATTTTTCTCATTCAATAAAAGAAAAACACTATCATTATAAAACACAACGCCTCCGGCGCAATCCCTTAAAAGCATGTCAAATCCCTTCCAATCAGGTAGTAAACTCTTTTCAGAATAAGCAGCGTCTAACTAAGAGACAATATCTATCTACGAATTTTATAAACGCCAAACTAACGTCCCCGGTCCGATAAAAACAACCGAATAGACAGATATAAACAAACTGGATCAAGGATCGGCGTTAGTATATTTACAAGTTATGTATACCCACAAATTGGGCATCTCAAAACAAATATTTAAAATTTAGGCCATAAAATAAATTTCGGGCACAAAAAGATTTTGTGCCCGAAATTAAGCATACATCTACATTTCCGGCTCAATAAGCCCGTATTTTCCGTCCTTACGTCTGTATACTACATTGACTGTCTCAGTATCGGAATTAATAAAAACAAAAAAGTTATGGGCGAGGAGATTCATTTGCAGTATTGCTTCTTCCACATCCATTGGCTTTAACGGAAAACGTTTGGTTCTGACAACATCGTAGCTTTCATCCTCGTCAATATCTTCGTGAATATAAAAATTATCAGGAGTCATTGCATCCTGGCGGATTCTTTTACCAAGCTTTGTTTTGTACTTTCTGATCTGCCTTTCCAGCTTTTCTACCACCATGTCCATGGAAGCATACATGTCATTGCTGCATTCTTCTGCGCGTATTATCGTGCCTCCGGAATATATCGCTGTCTCGAATGTATATCTGTCTTTCTCAATTTTGAAGGAAATTACAGCTTCAGCATCAGGCTTAAAAAATCTTTCAAATTTCCCGATTTTTTTAATGGCTTTTTCCTGCATTGCATTGGTTACACCGGTCTGTTTCCCTTTAATGGTGTACTTCATAAAAACAACCCCTCTCATGCAAGTATCAATAATATATATTTGATTATTACCCAAAATAACCCGCTTTAAATCACTGAACTTATCCACCGGGTTATCCCCACGTTTTCAACAGTTGTGGATAATTTCTCTATTACAGATATTATATTGGAGGCTCCAATAATTTATATATTGCCCGTCGTATACATAAAAGGCACAGGATAGCCAGTATCCCGTGCCTTTTATATTCCATGCCATATATTTCTCCGGTAGTCAGAATATTTGCCGGCTTTTTTAATCCAAGCGTCATTTATTTCATTAATGTGGCTTATCAAATTATTTTCTTATAAACATTTGAACGAAAACATAGCCGTACTTATTGCTTTTTGAAATTCCAATACCGGTATAATTGTAATTACTGTTCATAATGTTGCTCCGGTGCCCTTCCGATTTCATCCACGAGCTTACCGCGCCTTCTATAGTTGAATTACCTGCAATATTTTCTGCCGCTGCTTTAAATGTGATTCCAAACTGTCTCATCATATCAAAAGGTGAACCATAAGTGGGTGAATAATGGGAAAAATAATTGTTTTTAGTCATATCATTTGCTTTTATTCTGGCTACCTTCATCAGCTCAGGATCAGCAACGAGAGGACTTAAATTGCTCTTGGCGCGCTCTTGGTTTATCAAATCCAGAAGCTCCTTCTCATCCTGGGAAAGCTCCCCTTCCTGCTTGTCTGTTGAAGGAGCAGGTGTGGCAGTAGGGGATGGAGGTGCAGGGGTTGAAGGCTTTGAAGGCGCAGGAACATTTGTTTTCCCGGTTGATCCCTGATTAACCTCCGGTGCAGTTTTAAAGTATGCTGCAGACACACAGCCCACCTTGCCGGTCTCAGGATCAAACACGGCATACCAGTCCCCGATTTTTGCCAGGACATTAAGCCATTTATTTTTTGTAAATTTTCCTATGATTTCATGCTGAGTAGAAGGTCCGCTTCGCAAATTCAGCCTGTCTGCTATTACCACACCGTTGATAAAGTCAACCTTTTCGAATGTTTGTGCTGCACTGGCTTGAAATGGCCCGATGCCAGGAAATACCATGAAGCCAATTGTCATAATGCATATCAGTGACACAGCCAAAATACGTTTTTTCATACTCTCCCTCCGTTATCTACTTAAGATTTCAACCATAGTATTCTCTTTTTTTCAGGAATTATTTTTGATAACCAGTATCTTTCCCTTCCATAAACTTCTTTCAGGTTACAAAGGGCAATGCGTAAGCCAATAACGCATAAGCAGGCCCTTGTTGAACTAAAAGAAGCATTTTCAGCATTTATTTTTGCCAGTATATTCGAAAATAACACTGCCGGAATTCTAATTTTATAAATTTCTTTTTATTTATGGAATAATTATATAGATGATAATATGAAAGGGGCTGCCTCAAAACAGTGCGCATGTCATTCTTATACCATATGATGGCGGAATAATCCTTTAAAATGACAGCCTGTTTTAAGACAGTCCCTTAATTGAACGCTTAATTTTGCGATTGCTCTAATAGCTTTTGAATCTCGTCCTTCGTAAAATGATACTTTTTATTGCAGAAATGGCATACAAGCTCTGCACCATTTTCATCCCCGGCGATTTCTGAAAGGTCTTCCCTGCCTATACTCATCAGATTTCTTTCCATACGCTCTCTGGAACATGTGCATTTATAGCTCACAGGACAGGTCCCCAGCATTACCAGGTCCTCTTTTGGGAAAATAATTCTTATAATATCTTCAGGAGTTTTCCCTTCATTAATGAGGGTGGAAACAGGCTTAAGACCCGAAATGCCTTGTTCAACTGCGACAATAGCATCTTCGGAGGCATCCGGAAGAAGCTGAATAAAGATTCCGCCGGAAGCTATAACTTTATAATCAGGTCCTATTAATACCCCTAAACTCATAACGGTCGGCGTTTGCTCAGAGTAGGCATAGTAATATGTCAGATCCTCTGCAATCTCTCCTGAAACCAGATCTACAGATCCTATATAAGGCTCCTTTAAACCCAGATCCTTGATTACACTCAAATGGCCTGATCCTACGGCACCTTTTATATCAAATTTGCCGGCATCGTTTAACGACAGGTCAAAATAAGGATTATGCACATATCCCCTTACTCCGGCTTTATAATCGGTAACCGCCACTATCCCTCCAATCGGGCCGTCCCCCTTAATTTGTATAGTTATAGTCTGATTAATTGCCTTAAGGGTTTGACTCATAAGAGCGGCTCCTGTTAGAACCCTTCCAAGGGCCACAGCGGGGGTCGGAAACAAGTTATGGATAAGACGAGCCTTTTCAACCGTATTTGTCGTTATACCTGCATAAACTGATATTTGTCCGTTTTTTGCCATTGCTTTCGCAATATAGTCGTTCATAGAAATATCCCCTTTTGTCAGTCATCAGTAAAGGCTTTCTCAGTAGTCTTCGACATCTTAGTCATATACACAATAAATACCCGTCGTATAGCTTAAATCCGGGAACAAGTCTTCAATAGACTCACCCCGAAAAATTCTTGTAAACAGGGTATTTATGTGTTTTGCCGCAGTATCAGCCGCGTTCATAATTATATCATCAACTGAGGACTGGTGGGTCTCACCTTCTACAAAAGGATTAACCCATGTCCTTTTTTTTCTGTTTGCCCAATCAATAGTATTATCACAGGTAACAGGATATGGAATAATCGGTGGTTTTATTCCCCCTCCGGTAAAACTGTCCAGCCAGTTAATTATTGCCTTTTTCCATCCGTGGGGGTCATAAAGAAGATCATGACCCCGATAAAAGTCTTTCAATACCCTGTTTATTTCTTTTTGTTCAACATCGATTCCATAGATTTCAGAAAAAGATTCCTGTAAAAAACCAGCCACACCACTTGGCCACTTTTTCCCTATATCAGCCAGTTTCCTGGTTCTCTCCTTATGTGCGGGTCTTCCCTTTACGTCTCTCCACATTATAACATCCAAGGCTATTTCTATCTGCTGATGTGTCGTCATTCTGGGTGTCCCGTCCATTCCCCATATCCATTGGTTTTCAGCCCATGAAACGTATGGGTGCAGCATTCTGTCCAGAGTAAAATGACAAATAAAACCGCACATGTACACGGCAATATTCGTCCATCTTTTATCATATGAAACATTTTGAAGTTGTTCGAAACCTTTTTTCAAAAATGCTCCAGTTCTTTTATCATGCATGATATTTCCCAAATCTTTCAAGGGCCCTTTTCTTAGGTACGGGAAACATTTATAGAAAAACAGAGGATCTGGCCCCTGCGCGCCTAAATGATAAAGAGAGCGCTTTTTGCAAACGCCCTCATAAATTCTGCGGCTCTCTATTCTCTTGAGTACTTCTTCTGCAAGAATAATGTGAGTAAGAAAACCTGCCATATTACTCCCCTCAAAATATAGGGCTGAAATCCTCCGGTTTTTTGCCGGTTAATTTGAAATAGTAAGCAAGCGCTTCGGTAATCCTTTTTGAGGCTTTCCCATCTCCGTAAGGATTAATTGCTTTCGCCATTCTTTGGTATTCAGCATCATCTTCCAAAAGGCGGCGGGCTTCATTATAGACTATCTTGGAATCCGTACCTGCCAGTTTGACGGTTCCAGCTTTTACAGCCTCAGGTCTCTCTGTTTCTTTTCTTAATACCAGAACAGGCTTGCCCAACGAAGGGGCTTCTTCCTGCAATCCTCCCGAATCGGTCATTATTAATGTTGATTTATTCATCAAATTGTGCATATCCTGAACATTCAAAGGATCTATCAAATGAATACGCTCATGGCCTCCCAGGATCCTTCCTGCAGTTTCTCTGACAACGGGATTCAAATGAACCGGATATATAATCGAAACATCAGGCAAATCATCACAAAGTCTGCGAAGGGCTGTGCATATATCATTCAGGGGCTGCCCGATATTCTCCCTCCTGTGGGCTGTAACCAGGATAACCCTTTTCTCACTGAAGTTATAAGATCTTAAAAACGGATCAACAAATTTATAGTCAGGTGATACTGTCAATGATAATGCGTCTATAACAGTATTACCGGTAACAAAAATGTTTTCCCCGTCAACATTTTCCTTAAGCAGGTTTTCCCTGTTTGTTGCCGTAGGCGCAAAATGAAGGTCGGCTATTGCACCCGTAAGTTTCCTGTTCATTTCTTCAGGATATGGGGAATATTTGTCATAAGTTCTTAATCCCGCCTCAACGTGGCCTACCTTAATCTTGGAATAGAAAGCGGCAAGTGAGGCGGCAAAAGTCGTTGTAGTATCACCGTGAACCAGCACCATATCAGGTTTTGTTTCCTGAAATACACGATAAAGCCCTTCAACGGCACGGGTCGTTATATCGGTCAGACTTTGTCTTTCCTGCATGATATTCAAATCATAATCTGGTTTGATTTTAAAAATATCCAGGACCTGATCCAGCATCTGACGATGCTGAGCGGTAACGCAGACTGTTGAATCCAAAATCTCGCTTTTTTCCAATTCTTTAATCAATGGCGCCATTTTAATCGCTTCCGGCCGGGTTCCGAACACAGTCATAACTTTAGGTTTACTCATGTTGAGTTTCTCCTTTCTATTCGTCTTTATTTTCTTCTGTGCCGGATATTTCCTTCTCATCGGAAGGCGCCTCCAGCTTTATGCCTGACGCAGCTTCAAGATGAGCGTCTATATGCTCGGTATTGGCAGTCTCTTTTTTCTTCATGCTACTGTCTTCCGGTGTCACAACAATATCTTTAAGGTTTCTTGCACCGCCTATTCCAAACGCAACAATCATTATCAGAAGAATAATGGAAGGTAAAAGCCCTTTATCAACTAAAGCTATTGAAATAAGGCTTAACGCCCCACTCACAATGTACAGGCAAATAACTGCCATGCGATGGCTTAATCCCATGTCCAGCAATCTATGATGCAGATGCCCTCTATCTGCCTCGGCTATTGGCTTTCCGTGCAAAAGTCTTCTGACTATGGCGAACATTGTATCAAAAATCGGAAGCCCAAGCACCAGGATAGGTATTGCCACTGCCAGTGCGGTAACCGATTTCATGGTTCCCTCTATCGAAATTATGGCCAGTATAAATCCCAAAAAAGTGGCTCCTGTATCACCCATGAATATTTTGGCCGGATTGAAATTATAAGGCAAAAAACCCGCAATGGCTCCAACCAAAGAAATAGCTATAATTGCTATATCGTCCTGCTTTCGGATGACAGACACGATATACAGAGTTATAGCTGCAATGCCGGATACTCCCGCAGCCAAACCGTCCAGGCCGTCAATTAAGTTTATGGCATTTGTCATGCCTACTATCCAGAATATGGAGATTACATATGCCAAAATATCGCCCAGCATATACATCATGCTTGGATGAACAGCAACGGTTGCCTGAAAAGGCTTTGATATGGCCGTAATTCTTGTTCCGGTAGAAACAACTATTATCGCGGCAATAAGCTGAACCGGGAATTTCACCCTCGCTTTGAGAACTTTGATATCATCTATAATCCCAAGGATAATGATAATCAGTACCCCGACTACTATTCCCAGGGTTTCAGGTTTTTTAAGGTATTCTGTAAATGACTTTATATTCCTGGTGGCAAAACTATATGTCGCTGCCAGAACAAATCCTGCAATAATTGCCAGACCGCCCATTAAAGCCATGGGCTTTTTATGGACACGGCGGCTGTCATTTGGAATGTTTACCGCCCCTGAATTTACGGCAATTTTTCGTGCAATGGGAGTAGCAAAAAAAGCCACAATCAGAGCCACGGCAAAGGCGACCAAATGATGGAACTCTATTGTTATCATGCTTACACCTCTGCTACTACAGTTAAGAGAAGATTATGATTCGGGATCTTCATATTTTATCACCCGTACTCCGGCTTCCTTCAATAACTCCATTGCAAGCTCGTCCGGATAATCCCCTCTGAAAATAATCTTGGTAATGCCTGCATTAATGCAGAGCTTGGCACAAAGCACGCAGGGCTGTGTCGTTACATACATGGTAGCATCCTTTATGCTGGTACCTGAATATGCTGCCTGAGCTATGGCATTTTGTTCAGCATGAGTAGCTCTGCAAATCTCATGGCGCTGACCGGAGGGTATATTTAACTCGTTGCGTATACAACCAATCTCAGCACAGTGTTTGCATCCAACCGGGGCACCATTGTATCCTGAGGCCAAAATTCTTTTGTCTTTTACAATAAGAGCCCCGACCTGCCTTCTTAAGCATGTTGAACGTGTTTTCACCAGATCGACGATATTCATGAAATATTCGTCCCATGAAGGACGCATAAAAAAGCCCCCTCTTATTTAAAGTTCAGTCTGCATGTCTTATTTTGTTCCGAATAACCTGTCGCCTGCATCACCAAGACCCGGAACTATATATCCTATATCATTCAACTTTTCATCTACCGCGGCACAGTAAATGCCTACGTCGGGATGCTCTTTTCTCAATCTTTCAATACCTTGTTTGGAGGCAATAAGGCAAACAAATTTTATGTTCTTTGCTCCCCTTGCTTTAATAAACTTAACAGCATCGCAAGCCGACCCTCCGGTAGCAAGCATCGGATCAAGTATTACCACTTCGCGTTCGCTGATGTCCTGAGGAAGTTTACAATAATACTCAACAGGCTCCAGGGTATCATGATCGCGGTAAAGACCTATATGCCCAACTCTGGCCATGGGTACCAGCTTAAGCATTCCGTCCACCATACCCAGACCCGCTCTTAAAATAGGAACAAAAGCTAATTTTTTACCTGATATTATCTTTGTTTTTGCAATTCCTATGGGAGTTTCGATTTCTACTTCTTTAAGGGGAATATCTCTGGTTACCTCGTATCCCATCAGCATTGATATTTCAGATGTCAGTTCGCGAAACTCTTTAGAACTGGTATTCTTATCGCGCAGTAACGATATTTTGTGTTGAATAAGCGGATGGTCAAAAACAAAAACATTATTTTGCATAGTTATCCTCCCAGTTAAAGATTTATTATGACGAGCTTAAGATCTCGCACTTTACAGGTGCGGGTACCGTTTTCACTTTCATTAGGGGAAACGGTACTTCCCGCTTCTGTTTATATGGTTCGATACCCGTTGGAGCTCTTCGATCCTGGCAAAATGTCATGTTATTTAAGATACTGGTTTTCGATTTCGGTAATTTCATCAATGCGTCTTTTGTGTCTTTCTTCCCCGGAAAACTCAGTTCCCAACCATGTATCAACAATGGCGTATGCCAACTTTTCCCCAACAATAAAAGCCCCAAGGGCTAAAACATTGGTATCATTATGTTCTCTTGTAAGACGTGCAGAAAAAGTATCGCTGCACAGCGCTGCTCTTATGCCTCTTACCTTGTTGGCGGCTATCGAAATACCTATTCCTGTTGAGCATATTACTATACCCCTGTCACATTCACCTTTACTCACCGCTAAAGCGGCTTTCAGCCCAAATGTGGGATAATCCACCGACTCTGAGCTATATGTTCCAAAGTCTTCAACTTCGTAACCTTTACCGGTAAGGTAAGATTTTATTTGTTCTTTCAGGGTAAAGCCACCATGGTCGCTTCCCAATGCAATTTTCATTATTTAAACCTCCTTTTTTCTAACTAAATAGATTTTATAGTAACACAGCTTCATTGTCAAAATTAAAAATGTACATTTTAATATCCATCCAGTACCCTGGTATGTCGTTGCCTTGCCCGGGGAATCGCCTACAGCTTTCCGAGAACCTTTAAAAGAAGATCTTCAATCTCGTAGGCACAATACTTATACATCTCATAATCCTGTCCGAAAGGGTCAATAATATCTGAGTCCCCCTTAACCCCCGCAAATTCCTTAAGTACATGTACCTTATCAGCAGCTTCGGGAAAAACATCGATAATCATATCCCTATGACGCCTTGTCATGGCAAGGATCAGGTCTGCCTTTTCAATATCCGAATAATCCAAAACTTTAGCTCTGTGATAATTCAAATCAATATTAAACTCTTTTTTCATTACCTCAACTGCCTGATAGCTTGCCGGATCATTATCAAAAGCATATATTCCGGCTGAATATACTTCAAATTCTTCCTCGATGCCCTTTTCTGCAATTATGTCCTTAAATATGGCCTCCGCCATAGGACTTCTGCAGGTATTACCCGTACAAACAAAAAGGATACGTTTCGCCATATCAATTCTCCTTATCAGCTTCAATAATTTTCCCGGCAGCAGCCTTTTTCAGTCTGTTCATGACAGCCCTGCCGACACCTTTCTCCTCGAAGGTCTCTGAATAAATGATATCAACTTTTTCATCGTCAAATGTTCTGAGAGAGTCGTACAATCCGGCTGCTATCTGCTCAATATGCTTTACCGAACCAGCATTTATAATTACATCCGCATTATATTTATTTGCGTTTTCCCGGCTTGTTAAAACCCCGACTTTAAGTCCCTGCCTGCTGCTCTCTTTAATAAGCTCATTGATCTTTTTCACCACTGACTCCGATTTGCCGCTTATCAGGAACATTTCAGCCTTTGGAGAATAATGGCGGTACTTCATGCCCGGTGATCGCGGCTTTACATCACCCTTTATTTCAAGAACCGAGTCCGTACGGACTTTGCCCAGAACATTTTCCAGCATCTCCAAAGTAATCCCGCCAGGTCTTAATATAACGGGAATATCGGTGGTCACATCCAGAACAGTGGACTCAACCCCCACCTGGCATGGACCTCCGTCAATAATATAGTCTATACGTCCATTCAGATCATCTATTACATGTTTGCAGGTTGTAGGACTTGGTCGGCCTGAAAGATTTGCACTGGGTGCGGCTACCGGAACACCCGCTTCTCTTATAAGTTTTTGAGCAATGGGATTATTAGGCATACGAACAGCTACTGTGTCCAAACCGGCCGTAATAATGTCAGGAATCAAATTTGACTTTTTAAAAATCATGGTTAACGGACCCGGCCAAAAAGCTTCAATAAGCAAATTCGCAGCTTCAGGTATTTGGACGACCAGTTCATTGAGCTTACAGACTTCTGCGATGTGTACAATCAGAGGATTGTCCGATGGTCTGCCTTTAGCTTCATATATTTTTCTTACAGCATCCGGATTTAAAGCATCGGCACCAAGACCGTAAACCGTTTCTGTGGGGAAAGCTACCAGTTTTCCGTCTCTCAAGGCTTTCGCCGCGTCTTTAAACGCTTTGTCATTTGCTCCGTTTACAATAATCGTGTTCATTAATCATTACCTCAACTTTATTTGTTACTATAATACCATTTTTATTCCGAAAAAAAAGAGGTCATAGGGACCTCTTTTTTTGTCTGTTCATTATCATGTCTATATTCTTTTATTTTTTGTATCATGACTACGATATTTTATACTCTTTTTTAATTGGACCGAGTCATCTTTGGAAGGAACGAAACTGGAGTTTTCCCTCACTCTACGCTCCTTAATTTTTTTAGCGGTACCTTCTTTATAGCATCCTTCACAAAAGCGGCCACTGTTGATTGGCTTGCCGCATAACTCGCAACAAATAAATCCTTTATTGTCGCCGACTATTTCCAATCGTTCTTCTCTAAGATAACGTTTAATGGTTTTTAATGAAACTCCTATGTGCCGCATTACTTCATTTGAACTGGCCCCGGGGTGTTGCGTGAGAAACTCCTTGATTCTTGCGAATTCTTCCTCTTCTATAACGAAACAAGTTGGACAGACTTCTTCAAATGCAACCTTTTCAAAAAGCCTGTGACATCTGGCACATTCGTAATTTGCCATTCTGTCCCTCCTTAACTATTATTGCTGACATTACTAATGTTTCCCGAAAGAACAGTAATAGCTTTCATTTTTTTACGTTACTTCTTTTTATCAAAATAAATTGACCGGCCACTGTTTTGATTCGGGTAATAAGCTTCTGTAACACGTTTATACTCATTAGCGGTTTTTATCTGCCCCCGTACAGTCTTCAGTTCGGTTTCAACAAGAACTGTATTCTCGTCATCTATTTCCTTAATTTTTATTAAGCATTGTGAAATGCTGTCTACAACTTTCTTTAAATCATCCGTACCCGGCAGGTTATACCGCGGAAGCTCTTCAAACGAGTTGAATGAAAGCAGCTCCTTTATCCTTGCCGAATAGACCACAAACTGCTCATCCAGTTTATCTACAGCGTCCATTCTTTTTTGGCGTTCTTTAAGAAGCTGATTCATTTCATCAAATCTCTTCTCTTTTATTACCTCATTTTGACTTTTTGTAAACAAAAGTATTTCGTCCAGTAAAGCTAATTTTTGGGACGAAATATCAGTTAATCTCTGGATATAATCTTCTGCTTTCATTTAGTTCTCCAAATCCGACTAATAAAATATCAAGATTTTTTAACAGTCTTTTTAGCTATCTTCATGGCTTGCTCCCAGGTATCTCTGAGAGTCCTGGCAAAGCCCAATACTTCTTCAAGTATTTCCTTGTTCTTTGTAACATTTGCATCTACAAGTCTTCTGAGCATGTAATCATATATAGAATTTAGGCTGGCAGATATCTCGTAATTCATGTCCAGAGTATTCATGAACTCAGAAACAATATTTTGCGCCTTGATAATATTTGTATTGGCGTCTTCTATATGCTTCTTTTCTATACTGTCTATACCTCGCATAATAAACTTTACAAGGCCGTTGTAAAGCATAAGGGTAAGTTCCTCAGGACTTGCCGTATAAATTGAATTTTCCTTGTACTGATTATACGCATTATAAGCAATCATATCATAGCCCCTGCTTTCCTAAATCTTTATCTTATTGGATGTTTGTCATTTTTGAGAACCGCCTAACATACTTGACAGCCACGCACTCTGTTGATTCATTCGAGCCAGTATTGACTCCAGTTCTGAGAATTTTTTATAGTAATTCTCTTCCTTTCTGGTAAGACTAGATATCATATCTGTGATTCTGTCATCGTAATCTTTTAGCTGATCACTTATGGTGTTCTTTGTGTCAGATAAATCTCCTTCGATTCCGGCTTTTTCCAAAAGGATTCCCTTATTTCCGTCTTTGTCTCTGTATGTTGAAACATGATCCTCTATTATATCGGACAGTCGCTGGAGAACACCTGATTTTTTGTATCTGTCAGCTCGTTGTTCCTGCGTTGCCGTTCTGCTATAGGTGGGGTTTTCGGAAGATACCCCGTTTAGAAGTTTTGTAACCTCATCCGGCTTTGTAAGAAGCGCATTTCTTAGCTTATCCTCATCCAGGTAGAGTTTCCCATTATCCGAGTATGATTTGCTCTCAATGCCTATATCTTTTAAAGAAATACTGACACCCTCAACTTTTTCATATAATGCTGAACGCATGGAATAAACAAGTTTCTGCAGAATACTGTCATTGCGAAGCAGTCCGGTTTTGGCTTTCTCTTCCCATTTCTCGATGTCCTTTTCTTTCATTTCATCCTTTTGGGCATCGGTCAACGGCGGATAGTTTCTGTCATACTTTTCGTTTATTTTACCGTAAATACTGTCAATAAGCTTATTATATTCCTCAATAAAGCTCTTGATATTGTTAATTACCGAATCGGTATCCTGCGATACTGTAATAGTATCTCCCTTGCTATCTGCCTCATGAACCTTTTTAAGGTTGTAGGTAACGCCATTTATTGTAAAGTTGTTTGTACTTCTGACAATTGTCTCGCCATTTATTGTAACAATCGCATCCTGGCCCTTTGTACTTTTATCAAGATTCAATGCAGTAAGAAAGTTTCCTGTAATATCACTGATTTCCAAATTACTGCCTGCTCCCGTAACGGTAGAGGTAAGGGTAATTTTGTCAGTAAGCTCATCATAGCTGATTTTAGCCATAGTTTTATCGTTATTATTAATTTTGTCAAATACCTGCTTTAATGTGTCGGTGGATTTGATATCAATAATTTCACCATTGATACTGAAGGACGCATTGCCGTCTTCATCAAATTCCAATGGTACATTAAATGCGTTTTTTAAGCTTAGTAGTGAGCTATTTAATGATAATCTGTTGGATTGTGCTTCAGTAAGGCCTAAATCACGCAGACCTGCCAATTCCTCTGTTGATCCCGGAGGGCCATACACGGTCACTTTGGTTGCTCCACTGCCCGCCTTTGTATTTATTGAGAACTCAAAACTATTTGTACCATCGTTAAAGATTGAAACGTCAAATTTTGATGTTTCTACTCCATTTATGGTTACTTTGCCAAAAGCATCGTCTAATGCATCTTCCAATTGTTGCTTAAATTCTTCCGCGGTAGTGCCGCCAAGAGTAATTTCTTTGCTTACCCCGTCCAATTCCACAAAAATTTTCTTGCCTTCAAGAGCTTGAAGTTTATCTGAAAGGCTCCCATCCTCATCTGCAGTCACTTTACCAACTATTCCTTTGCTTATGCCTGCAGAATTACTTAAGGAATCAGCTGTAGCCAACTGCTTAATTCTTATATTATATTCTCCTACGTTGGCTGTGCTTATTGCGGTGGCAGTAACGTATGAACTGTTGCTGCTGATGCAAGACATAGCCTTAATAGAGTTTTCAGACAACATATATGTAGTACGATTGATAATATCAAAGAACTTGCTTTTGAAGCCTATAAGCGAGGTGCTGATATCCCTGTATGCTTCCTGCTTCCATTCAAGCAATGTCCTTTTCTGTTTCAGCATATCTAAAGGTATCCTCTCGGCCCTCATCAACTGTTCTACCATCGTATCGGTGTCGAATCCGGATAACCCTGTCAGTCGCATTTGCGATGTAAAACCTGATATTCCGTTCATATTGGCTATCTCCTCTCGTCAACAAGCAGGCCGGCCAGTTCAAGCATATTCGCGAACATGTCCAGCAGCTTTTCCGGTGGGATTTCTCTTATAACTTCTTCAGTCTCAGAGTCTACAACCTGCACAATCACTTCGTTCAATCTTTCGTGAATTTTAAACCTCAATGACCTGTTTTTTACTTCAAATGTATAATTGGCCTTATTAACGGCCTTCACCAGAAATGCATCGCTTACTTTTTCTTCTGTTAATCCGCCAATTTCCTGATTAATATAGCCGGCATTTTCCGGATTATATTTTTTTTCAGTATTTACAGCCGTCTCTTTTTTTGCCTGGACAGTTGTAACGCTTGCCGATGATTTATAAGCTGCATCCATGCTATCAATTCTCATCGCAGATCCCTCCATGAATCTTTATCTAAGCAATATATCGACAAAAAATAGTATTTGTTTAACAAAAATTTTACCACTTATTATATTTTATAACTTATTATATACGTTCATAAGATATATTTTTAGATGTATATTCTTCTCGTTCTTTAAACCCATTCTGTCATTTTACAGCATAAAATCATTATATTGCCTGTCGAAAAAAATCTTTAATCCTTTTTTTTAATTCTTTTTTGGTTTAACTATAAAGTTCCGTGGTAAATTACCGATATAGAAAATGTGAGTAATCAAAATCCTATGGCGCCAAAGGAATTGGAAGGCTCATAACCATGATTCCGGTTGACAGGGATCAATAATGGGAGAAAGGATTCTCCCCAACAAATTATCAAGGAGGATGAAATTATGAGAATTAATCACAACATTGCAGCATTAAACACTTATCGTCAATTAACAATCAATAATACTGCGGGAAGCAAATCTCTTGAAAAACTGTCTTCAGGTTTCAGAATCAACCGCGCAGGCGATGACGCAGCAGGTCTTGCTATTTCCGAAAAAATGAGAGGCCAGATTCGTGGTCTGAATCAGGCAGAGCGCAATTCACAGGATGCTATCTCACTTATACAGACAGCTGAAGGCGCCCTCAATGAAACCCACAGCATTCTGCAGAGAATGAGAGAGCTTGCTGTACAGGCAGCATCTGATACCAATACGGACGATGATCGTGCTGAGCTCCAGAAAGAGATCGAACAGCTGACTGATGAGATCACAAGGATTTCGCAGCAAACCGAATTTAACACCAAGAAGCTTCTTAATGGATCCTTTGGAATGAAGTTGGATGCGGACAGCAGTGACGTTGATGATTTGATAACTACTCAGCCCTCTGACCCTTTAAATGCGGATAAAGTTTTAAGCGGCGTTGATGTAAGCGGAGCGAAAGCAGGTACCACATACACTATTTCAGAGACTGCTACTACAATCAAGATTGAAGACCAAGCTGGAAATGTGCAGATAATGAGTAAGGATGGTCTAAAAGCAGGATCAACAATCAACTTCGATAAGTTTGGTATATCTCTTAAGACAAATGAAAACTATAAGGTCGGGGAAACCGATTTAGATGGTAAAACAATTGTAACACCTACAAATGCTGAAGGCGCGACATTCCAAATCGGCGCAAACAGAGGTCAGACAGTTTCATTGAGTCTTGGAGATATGTCCGCCGATGGTCTGAATATAAAGAATATAGACCTTACTACTCAGGATGGCGCTTCTGCTGCCATTGATGCAATCAATGATGCCATCACAAGGGTATCTTCTGAGCGTTCTATGCTTGGTGCTATGCAGAACAGGCTTGAACACACCATCAACAACCTGGGTACAACCGCAGAGAACCTGACCGCATCTGAATCACGTATCCGTGACGTTGACATGGCCAAGGAAATGATGGAATTCACCAAGAACAGCATCCTGCAGCAGGCAGCAACAGCTATGTTGGCTCAAGCTAATCAGCAACCTCAGGGAGTTTTACAATTACTCCAATAATCTAAAATTTAGTCTATTACTTTTAAGGAACAGCAATTGCTGTTCCTTAAATTTTCCCCGCTATTCTTAGTCTTCTGATTTTATTATTCAAGGTCAGCATTTTTCATATAATACCTCCCAGTTTCAGATTAAGAACAAATGTTCTGATATGATTATAACATTTGATATGGTAGAATAAAATTGCAGAATTACAAATTATAATGATGTCTATCGACATTAAAAGGAGTACATAATGAAAATATCATCCTGCATTATCACAAAAAATGAAGATGAGAATATTGGCCGCTGTCTTGAAAGCGTTAAAAACATCTCCGATGAGATTATAGTTGTCGATACAGGTTCTACTGATAATACCGTTGAGATAGCAAAAAGCTCCGGGGCTGAAGTATATTTCTATGAATGGGATAAAAACTTCAGCAACGCTAAGAATCATGCCCTGGATAAAGCAACGGGAGATTGGATTATTTTTCTTGACGCAGATGAATATTTCGAGATAAACACGCAAAAGGTAATAAAAGATGCATTAAAAAGCGTTCATAACAGCAAAAGCATCAAGGGTGTCCTCTGCAAAATGATACATACTGACGGATATAATGGAAGAGTTCTCTATGAAACCCCAAATCTTCGAATATTCCGGGGTAACTGCGGAATCCGTTTCGAGGGTGCGATACATGAGGAGCCAAGAATTAATCACAGACCTTTTAAACTTACTGAACTGCATAATAGCAATTTATTAATCTATCACACAGGTTATGCCCTGGCTTTGGTTACCGAAAAAAACAGACGTAACCTGGAAATTCTCAACAGGCAGGTGGCGAACAACGAAATAACGAGTCTCACATATTACTATCTAAGTTTAACACACCATAATCTATACAACCATGAGGAGGCTATCAAATATGCCTTACTTGCTTTAAATGAGCCATCTTTGGAAAAAACATTCGTAGCATATAAGCCATATGTTTTTTTAATCAGCAGTATGATTATGCTGAACAATAAATATTCCCCGGAATATATCCAAAAATATATTGACGAGGCTGTCAGTCGTTTTCCTGATCATCCTGAAATATGGTACGTTAAAGCAAGCGCGGAAAAATGCCGAAAGGACTATCCTGCAGCAATCGACAGCTACCTTAAGTCGCTTGAATTAAATAAGAACTTTAAATTACTAATGCATAATAATTACCCATCCATGATTGAAAATGTTTACCTGTCCCTGGCTTTTTTGTATAAAGAAACCGGAAATGTTATTAAATCTCTGGAATACTATTTCAATGCTCTCAGGATTAATAAATACAACTTTAAAGCTTTTGCTCAACTATATGATCTGATAAAAGATCAGCCGGAGGCAGAAATATTGTTTTTCCTTAACGGCATCTATGACAGAACCAATAAGGATGATTTAGTCTTTTTGAATAATGCCATGGATAAAGTAGGCAACACAGTATTGGAGAACTATTATTATAATCTGCATGAGAAGCTATAAATTTTTTTAGGTAATTTGCCTTATCCTGATTTATTCCCTTGCCGTTAACGGTAAACAACCTGTTCCCAGCCCGGCATCCTGAAAAATTCATGAACCTTCACATTCGTGGTACTGTAATAACAGTCGGGGAAAACTACGGTTTTCCTGCAGCGGGCGGTATTCAGGATATCGCAAAGGCCGCTTCTTATACCGATAAAATGACCTGCATATTCAGCAGCAGAAACCATTTGGTTTAAAGGGATGTTCAAAGGCTCGGTGCCTTCTAACGGCATCTCGTCGGCTGTTGTATTGGTATATACCTGAAATCCGTTTTTAGTATATTCTTTGATGACCCTGCTCCAGTATTCCTCCGGTATATTTACCATTGATTTGGCATATGGCGACAGTATCAAGGCTTTACTTTTTTTCATGTTAAATTTGTTATCAAAAGGCCTGTTTTTAGTTGGTACTGCAGGTACCGCGTCTTTTCCGAGTCCATACACGCTGTACTTGTAAAAATCCGTAAAAGACAGATAATTTTTGTCGAGATATTTAATTGCATCATTTGTATAAGGTCTGTCATGATGCGCTATTATGCAGTTTTTTTCCCTTATGAAAATCACTGCCTGAACCAGTTCATCCATTTGAGTCCTGTCAATGACCCAAAGGTTTTTGGTATCAAACATCTCGCCAACCTGTCTGCAGGCATTTCCGGTCACAGCCACAACAGTTTCGCTTATATAATTTTTCGCGCAGTACTCAGGCAAAAATGACAATGCGTGATAAACATCCCCGATGGCATTATAAGGGCATATTACAAGATGTTCATGCACGTATCTGCTTCTTATGGCATCTAATGTTATTAATCCTCTTTTTACCCTTTCTTTCTTTATCCTGAAAACTTCTTCAGAAAGAGAATATTCCTCAAAAGAATTAAAATCAACTACTTTAACAATATCACCACGATATCCCATTTTTCTCAGTTGACCCGCCATAGACTCATAAGCTCTGGCAGCGATCAGTACAATTGATTCTGTGTGATCATATTTATCAATAATCTTTGGATCACATATTTTGACTGACTTAAAATACATACCTTGTTTTGTTTTATTATTATCAAGGATAGCCGTAACATTAAAGCCATTATCATCGAGATATCCTATCATTTCCTCAGTAGCATTGCAGTGTCCGAAGCAAAAAATATTTCTCTTATATAAAGAACCGTTTCTTATTAATAAACTAATACTTTTTTTCATCTCTTGACGAAGTATTTTATCCATATCTTACCTCAGAATAAAACAGACTCTATAATATTCGTTTCTGATGTAATACCGCAATCTAATAAATTTTTTATTTTTCTGCCATAAGAAAGCTCAAAATCTCCAATAATCAGATTATCAGTAAATCTGTACATCCCATAAAGAGTAAGTATATTTTCGGCCACTTCTTCCGTTATTAATTTAAATGTATAAAAATTGCTTTCTTTAATATTGTCGACAGATAATACCAAAGCTCTTACCTCTTTACAAATATCCTGGCATGGCCTTTTTTCAGTTTTTACTTTTCTCTCAAACGCCTCGCACAAAATATAATTCAGTCTTGTGTTATGATGCGGAAGCATGAGAATATAATCATACTGATATAGAGAGTTTTTAAGCCAGTAATTTCTTGCTTGTTCTGCCTGATTAAATTTTTCATGGTAATTCAAATTATCACTCTCCGCATGTGTAAAAGCAGCTTTCGGGGCAAAAACATTTCAATTTATTTTTATTCCCTTCCACTGGTTCAAAACCCTAAAATCAAGATATGGATCTTGGGAACTAAAAAATTCCGAACTTTGGTATATATCGCTAATAACTTTAATATCATTAAGATCAATATATCCTTGACTTATAAAATACTCAATATATTTTATTTTCAAAGGATCTATTCCCATAAGTCTTGTTGCGGTTATATCAGCCGCAAGTAAGTCAGCTGATGCTATAAGCACATTTGCTTCTTTTGAAATTGGACAAAAAGGTCCCTGGCCTTCACCGGCAGTTATACCGTCTATAACCGTAAAATATCTCCGTTCTTTCATACTCATTGCCTTATATAAATCTACAACCATACGCCATATTGTATTATTCCCCGGATGTGCTCCACGATGTGTTATTTTAGCTTTTTTTGCAGCTTCGTAGCTCTCTTTATCCGGATACTCGTCACCGCCGTTTTCAGGGATCCCTACCCTCCAATGAACCAGTTGGTTTTTATTAGAAACAGTTCCCACAAGTCCCTTTAGGTTCAGCGTAACCCCGGCCTTCTGATGCGTCTTCAGTTTTGGAATTGATATATATACATCTGCATCATAAATGCTTTTTGAAAATGTATATTTTTGTATATCTCCTGTATGGGAAGCAATTGTTTCTTCCCTCTCATCAAAAATACCTCTAAACAATGCAGGATCGATCCCATAGAATAGTGAATCTCTACCCAGGTTAACCTCAACTTCGCCTAATGGATCTCCTGGTTGAGTATGCATTTTGTATTTTTTCCCATAATCTTTCAAGTCCTTGCACACTAATGGTCTAAGATCAAGTATATCTAGAGGGACATTATATTTATTTTTTAGCCTTCTGATACCTGTAAATGCCATTAGTTCTTCAAAATCGGCATCAATTGATGGATTATCCCCAATTATTATTTTACCTCTATTGTTAAGTGCCAATGCAACCCGGTCTGCAACTGCCTCTATAACTGCAGTATGAGTTATTACACTCCACAGGGTATCAATGTGAGGAGCAGACTCTCTCCAGCGTGACGCTACCCAGTTTGGTTTAATAAATACCGTCATACCTGGTTTAACTATGTCATCTATTTCATAGCCAAGTTGTGACATTAACTTCGATAAGGCCTCATTAACTTTATTTTCTTTATAACTGTCACAATATGAAATCGCCACTTTTTTCATAAAGTCTCCTCTACTGTGTTCAAATCATAGCATTAATGTAAGTATTGTAATTAAGATTCAATAAGATCCAGGAATTTTTCAAGTATCCAAATATAATACTTTTGATCTCCTGTCATGTTAACATGACAATTTTCCCAAAACTCCGGTCGTCTTGGTCCTTCCCAATCTCTTAACCATTCGTTCATAGGTCGTGGCATTGGTGTTTTATCAGGAATTTCAAAACTCGGGTATAACCGTTTGAAAAGCTCTCGCACAAGGTATTTATTTTCACCGTTTCTGACGCGTTTATAATCAAGAGGTTTATGAATCGCTTTCATATATGCTCCCTCAAACTGTATTCCTGCTGCTGCACATGAGTTATGATAGGAATGAATATCTTCCCAAAACAAATGTTCATCAAGAAAACCATGTAAATCAATATACCCATTTTTTGTCCATTTGATATATGGTTCAAGAATAAGTTTATATTCTTTTAAAACCTTGTATGGTAAAACACACGAATATCTATCAATAAACTCTCCTATGGTCCAGTCTCTTGATAGCAACTGATCAAATCCGCCAAAGATTAAATCAGCACCCTGACCGAAAATCAATCTTTCAAACCCGTCTTGTTTAGCCTTAAGAGCGGCTTTATAAATCTGCACATCAATAGAGTGGATTGGCGCATTAATATAACGCATCAATATTGGGGATAATTCCAGATAGTCTTCCCAGTATAAATCAATAATGCGATGTTCAAGGTTATATATCTCACAATATCGCTTTGCACTTTCAGTTTCATCAATTACTTGTTTCCCGGACACAACACACCTGAAGGTATACGCTACTGAACCCTTTGGCATAAACGCCGCACAAATCGCACTGTCAATTCCGCCGCTAAGAGCAAGAGCAGCTTTACCGTCAGCAGTCTTACTTTCAATGAATGAATTTATTAATTCAAAGAGCTCATCTGATGTATTTATTGGTATTCGGTCTTTATAAAAAGAAGTATCAGCTCTTAATGGATAGTCAACTTTATCGGAAAACTTTATCTTAGGATCATATACCGTTCTAAATTGCAAAAAACTGCTCATAGCATATATTTTGTCTACCATTACTCTTCTCCCTTTATCCAGCCACGGGTATTCTTAAGAGCTTCAGCAATTTTTGTTGACGATATGCCCTTGGTATAGGGGAAATATATAATCTTAATCCCAAAGCTTTTAAATTGCTCTTCGAATTCGTTCCATTTTTGAGTATCATACCAATCATCGCCGACAAACATTATATTTGCCTTCAATTTCTTGCACATCTCAAGCTTATCCATATTCTCCTGCGGGACGACTGCATCAACATACTTAATGCTTCTTACTATTTCAATCCTATCCTCAAAAGGTATCAAAGGCAACTTCCCTTTATATAAGCTCAAGTCGTCAGTAGTTACGCCAACAATCAGTTTATCGCACATACCTTTTGCATTTTTTAATAAATTCAGATGTCCAATATGAAATAAATCAAAAACCCCCGTTGTATAACCAATAACCATTTTGCCCCCCCTCATATAAAAGCAGAAAGCATCAGCTTCGCAGTTGTTTTTCAATATAATTTGCAATAAACTCTCCCGCATGCCCAAAGTTGTAGATTAATTTTTCTTTTTGCTTTAACCGTTCTTCTTTTTTAGGGTCTTTACCCTCTATAACTACTTTTTTTATAACTTCTTCGATTTCAATTTCGGATTCGCAGTTGTAGTAAGCATCCAAAAGAGAATGCGTAAAATGATAATAATACTTTTTTACATCAATAGGTCCCTTTGGGTTTTTCAACAGAATACAGGGCTTATCAGTCGGCAGCCATGCAACAAGGAATGAATAGCTGTCTGTTATCAGGCAATCACTGGCTTTAAACAAATCAATAAAACTGCTGTCAGTGACTAATACGCCGTTTGGGCTTTCATCCCAGGCTTTACAATAATCAAGGTATTCTTCATAGCCAGGAAGGCCTTTTTCACCATGTGAAATTCTTCTTTTAATTTCTGAGCCGAGCGCCGGATGAGGTTTCAGTACAAAATTTACATCTGGGTATTTTTTCAGCAGGCTAAAGAAAAACTTATACTGAATATGAAAAGTTGATGTATTGTGATAAGTTGCAATGCTCCAATGCGGAGCATAAACTACTGTCTTTTTCCCATTCTTAATTTTATCGGGTATATCCAGTACATCTTTCACATATTCATCCAGAATGGGATGACCCGATAAGACAACATTCAATCCATTACTTAAAGCCCAATTTGAACACATTTCGTATTCTTCCGGTATGCTGACAAAATGAATCCATGCCGGCAGTATATTGTCATTTTCAAAATGATAAATAAATTCATTTGATATTTCGAATCCATATGGTATGTAACAGGACAAATATTTAAAATTATTCTTGATATAAGCTGATCTGCATTCCTGTATTTCAGGTACGGCGTACAATAAAAAACAATATCGGGTGAAAACATCTCTATAGGCAGCGGCATGTTATTATCATCATACCCCCAAATCACATTGTATCCTTTTTCCTGAAGTTTATCTGCAAACCTTCTCATGTTTTGACCCGGTTCAGATCTATATTCGTAGGCAAACTCATCCAATATAAATATCGATACGTCAAACAGTTTATTTTTTTCCATTGCGCGGTATACGGATTCATAAAAGAATTTTGCCTCAGTAGTAACAAGAAATATAACCTTTACCCTGTGCCCATTTTTAACTTTATCCTGTAAGCGGTTCAAGCGTATCAGATTAATCGTTTGCTGCTGAAGAAATCTTTGAAATTTCAATTCTCTCTTCAGCTCATCAACCCTATTGTCTATGCTTTGTATGGTAAAATGGGTACGTATACTATCCCATAGTAGTTCATTCATTAATATGACTTTTTGGAACCCATATTTTTTAAGGGTTTCCTGCATTTCTTCCTGGAATTTGGGTTGAGCTGCAATTATAACTGTGCAGTCTTTCCGTAAATCCGTCAAAGTATGTATCTCTCTGACATGAATATCCGACACTTTCAGGGGTTCGCCATATAAATTGCTGACGGCAACGAAAATATTATCGGTTATACCGTTCATCCTTAAACGTTCCAGCAGCATTTCAGCTCTGGATTTGGCTCCGTATATTATTATGTTTTTCTCGTTTCTTATTACTTCAATCAAATCAACCTCGTTAGTAATCATTCATGTTTCACTTCCTGCAATATATTATGTTTATCTGTATCCTAAAACGCAATAGACATTGGCACCAACCGCATTCGCTGCTTTAATACCCACATCCGAATCCTCAAAAATTATTGTGTCCTTTGCCTCTACCCCAAAAAATTTAATTGCTTTTAAAAAACCTTCAGGATTCGGCTTCGGATATTCTATATCTTCCTGAGTTAATATTAAATCAAAGCAATTACTTCTTCCAAAATGGGTTAATAAGGTATTTACATTTTCTCTGTTTGCTGTGGTCACCAATGCAATATAGTATTGATTACGTATAGCATTAAGTATATTGAACAGATGGGTATTTTCCACTGCATATTCTATGTTTTTGGGATACAACATTTTTTTATCTTTGTGAATGCATTCCATCAAATTTTCTTTTCCCTGGCCAATTATTTGCGGTAGGAATTGCTTATATGATTTACCATTACATTCACTGCAATAAAAACCATAATCCAAAGTAAAATTATGTGCTTCCAATGCTTCTTTGTATGAATGGTAATTTATATCTTTGGTATCAAACAGTGTCCCGTCAAGATCAAATATTGCGAGCTTGTTTTTTTTATTGTGCAAAAAATCACCTCATCATAATACTGACAGATATTTATCCAAGTCTGCTCCCGTTTGAATGTTAATTCCAAAACTCGTCGGGAATGGCTTCGCGTTATAAAAACTATTGATCAATGTTTGCGGAGCATAATTGCAGCCAGTAATGATGGCATGCGGTTTAATATTATATTTCTTTAAGAGATTCTCCAGTTCAGTTTTATATTCTTCTGTTCTGGCTGTTGTAATAATTAACTGAGCGCCATCATTATATAGTTTTGCAATAGTTTTTATATTTTTTTCAATTGGCTCGCAGCTATTATTCCAGTTTTTCGTCCCAAATCGTTCACAATCCTTAATCAATATGCCATCTGCGTTGATAAAATAAGTCGAATAGCGTTTTAAAACCGCAGTCCAGTCGGATAAAGTACCCCAATCCTCATAGTCATTTGTCAAGACACATCTGTAAACGCTTTTCCCGGTACCTATAAGGTAAGAGATGATATGGCTGATATAAATCTCATGATAATCGTTATTATCTTTAATCAAATGTTCATAAGCTTTTATAAATTTGGAAGCATCATTGAAGCCATATAAGCCAATACTTATTACTTCTGATTTAATCTTTTTTTCAATAATATCAGTGATAATTCCTTGTTCATTCAATATAAGATAGCTCTTGCTCTTCAGACGGTAAAGCTCTCTTCCGTAATCATTGATATTAAGGCCGACAACAATATCCCAGTTTTCCGGAATCTCTACACCAATGTAGTTATCTGAATCTTTTACTGCGAATTTCCCCTTTACATCTTTTCCTATTAAAGTTAAATATACTGTCTCAGCCTGGCATGAGGTAAAATCATCTAAAATAAACAACTCAAATTTTGAGTTGTTAAAGTCAAAGACCTGATTCAGTATAGTATCCGCTTCAAATTGTTCCACATGTTCTTTTACAATAGTTATAATAACCCTGTCAAACTGGTCCAGATTCAATCCTGAAATTGATTTTTGAACCATTATTTCACCTTCAGGATGAGACAGCAGCCATTTGGGTTTCATGTCAGGAAATCTTGACGATCTGCCGGCGCATGGAATAATTAATGTGCTCATATTAGTTTGCTCCTTTTAACCAATATTTTTTATTTAAAATGTCCAATAAGAACTCAAGTGAATTTTTGATATATTCTTGTGTCTCGTCATCTTTTACATAAGGCATGATTCTCAGCATGTTCAATAATAAAATGTGATATACAGTATCGACTATTTTTTCTCCATCCTTCATTTGCAATACTTTGCCGATCAAAATATCACGTAGAATTATCCGACGTACATAAAGATTGCTTTTACTTTCCCTGCAGTAACGATATGACCAACCTAATTCCAGATCCTGCAATATTTTTGCAAGATCTATCATCCAACTGTCATAGAAAGAATCCAAAAAATCAATTAAATAAAGCTTTTCACCAGAAATTAGTATATTCTCAAGTGTCATGTCTCCATGGCATTTTGTACTTACCAGATAATCCCATCCAAAGCTGTCCAGTTCTCTGAAAGCCATCAATACTGTCTTATTTCCAATTGTCCCAATTGAACTTCTTAAACAATTTATCTTTTTTTTGAAAATGTCATTTGCATTTGCATCATAACTGCCGGTATTTTTAAAATTGCTGAGCAATCTTTCAGCTAATCCAGGTATTTTGCTCAGTTCGATATAATGCATATAATCTGCCAGTGTTGAACCGTTAATATATTCCATGGCAAAATAGTATAAACCATTTTTGAAACCTTCATCGACAACACTGCAGGTGTCAAAATGGCTATAACCAATTCGCTGCTTTTCTGCTTGTTTCATAAGTCGATCATTATACGCGTATGAAGCTGAATATTTATACACAAGCAATTTATTGTCAATATTTTTGATAAGCAACATGCATCCTGAATGTCCTTTTAATTCTATACCATTATCATTAATTATCCCGCTCATCAACAGCAATTATCCCCTTAACCAAAGCTAATAATTAAATGATTCAATTTACTATCAATCCAACTACTCTCTCTTCAAAATCGTCTTCATTGTTATACTCTATCTCTATTGCCCTTCTATCAAGCCCGCTGTTAACAATCGAGAAAAACTTCCTGGTGTTTTCCATATTAATGCATTTTGGGTAAATGATTATTTTTTTACAGTCCGCTTCACTTAAAATATCACACAGTCCGCTTCTAATACCGATAAAATATCCGGCTTTCTCAACCACCTGTATAATCGTTTTATAATCAATGTAAAGAGGTATGGTACCCGGAAGTGGCTTTTCTTCTTTCGTGCCTGTATTTGTACATACCTGATACCCCGCCTTTTTTAAGCGAATAATGATATTATCCCATGTTTTTAACGGAAGTCCCATAAACGTCTGTGCATATGGGGAAATTATAACAGTCTTATTTTCTAAAATACCATTTTTTTGGAATATCTCATTAATTACAGGTTCATTCAGTTCTCTTTTCATCTTCTCTCTTATGAATATATCGTCAAAAACGGTTTTCCTGTATACGTCAACCATTGTCAGGTCATCAGAAAAAGGAAAGTTTTCTGAAACAATACCATCATTTTTGGTCTGTGCCCAATGCATCATTTTAACATTAAGGTTTTCATACCCTACGAAACCGGCAAAATCCTTTAAAAACACAATCTCACTAATCGGAATAACTTCAGTCTGCTCAAACCCGAAACAGCTGGCTATCTTTCTTCCACTTATGGTAGGAAGCAACAGAACATAATTGTTTATTTTTTTCTCATACAGATATTTTCTTAAGTGTGCACAGACAATATAAACATCGCCGGTGCCTCTGACCGGAATCACAAGAAATGTAGTGTTTTCTCCATATTTTCTAACCAGTTTCTCATATACATAATAGCCTTTTGACATTTTTAATTTTGCTATAAGCATGTCAAACAACTGCATTTTTAGTCTTTTCCTTTCATCTGTGAAAAGGCCTTTTATGACATAGACATGCTTCCTTTTGCTGTATGACATTCCTTTTAGCTGTTCAATCATCTCACTGGCAAATCTCGTAGCAATTATAACAAGCGCATTCTCTTTATATTCCAGCATAACATCTTCCGGCTTTGTGATTTTTACGCTTCCAAGATAATTCCCGCATTTCTTATCACTGTTATCAATGACAGCATCAATCCTGATATTATGCTGATTGAAATAATTCATAACGAATTCGGCATACCAGTTTGCTCCGAAAATAACTATAAATCTATTTTTGAAAGTTCCACTGGATTCCAGTTTTGAAAGGTTTTTCTCTATTATGCTTTTTGCATCGCATTCTTTAATTCTTCTATATACTATGTTGCCTATAAGCTTATGAATCAGCAAATTTTTCTCCTCCAACAGTACTGCTTGCTTTTGTATATTCTCTTATTCCTAAAACCCCTTTTACTATCAAATCTTCTTTTGTAATATTATTAAAACCAATATATTCCTTACCAATCCTAGACTGGGGAAGTACAATTGAACCAATAAACATGTTCCCAAAAAAGTCGGAACAACTATAGTAATCAATTAACTGATTCAACTCAATACTATTAATATTTATTATTTTCTTTATTTTATTTTTTTTAGTATAATTAGTATATATTTCTAAGTTATCTATATCGGTTATTATGTAAACTCCTGTTGGCTTTACCATCAACTTATCAATAAATTGATCCAGATAGGTTAATGTATGAATTATACACTCCTTATCACCATATGGAAAAACAATAACAGGATCTTCTTTTTTTATGTTATTTGCTTTTTTAATTTTTCTGTAAATCCTATAGCCTTTACAGGCGCTTTTTAATTTTTCCTTTAATAATTTTTTTGTTATGGATAATCTGACCATATACTGCTCTACCTCACGCTAAGCTGTTATAATAATCCATGAATTCCTGATTATCCATCAGATCCTTTTCTTCATTATTTAACCCCCAGTTTCTGAAACAGGCCGTCATATATTTCAAATTACAAATTTTATGTTCAATCATATTCAATATAATAAAATTATTCTTAATAAATTTTTCAGAAATGATTATTCTTTCATCATCCCAATCGGTCCAGTCATCAAACTTTATTTCCGGAAATTTACGTTTAAATGCTTCATAACAATAATACTGTTCCGTAGCATATCGCCATGACCATGGATATTTGTTGTTATAGCATCTTTCCGGATACTTTAATAAATAATTGCTCATATCTTCATCGGGTATCAGAGGTGTATCTTCAAAATAGGTCCGTAAATCTTCTGTTTCACCAAACATAAACCAATCAGAAGGATGAAATGGTTTTGGAACACTATGCCATTCTCCCTGGGTGAAAAAATGGAAGTTGTGCCTTGTAAACAGCTCACCGACTATAACTCTTGATTTAAACAATTTGAAATCATCAGTGCGTTTAGGGAAAGAATTAAAATAAAAAAGAATGTCATCTCCCAGCATAGCCAAATCGGTTCTCATTTTTAAAGCATATTTTGTACGAACCCTTTTTAATCCTTGTTGCACAGATACTAACTGTCGATTGCCGTTATTTATGATAGGATATTCTTTCCGGATATTACATTCAAGCGCACCCGGGTCTTTATTTAAAACCACTTCATCAAATTCCAGATTTTCGATGTTACTGCCTTCCCATGTTGACAAAATTATCTTCGCATCGGGCAGACATTTCCTTATGCTTTTTAGGCAAAGAGGTGTCAGATTCTTATTAATCGCACCCTGAACCACGACAGATACATCTTCTGATCGTACCGGTTCTGATTTGGAAGGCAATCTGAGTCGCGCATCCTTGCTTAATTCCTTTGCAATATTATTGAACATATTGTTTAGCAGCTCAAGATTATATTCATCTTCATAATACAGATCCTTTTTTGTTCCGGGAAACCTTATTACCAAGCACTCTGAATCTTCCAACGGAAATAAATGCTTCACTTCTCCGGGGTCATATTTGACCATGTCACCCTTTGCCAGGATATTACCATTAAACTCTATTTTACCTGACAGAATCAGAAATATTTCAGTGTCAAATTTTCTGTAATAACCTCCGTCATAGTTGCCGAATCTATACTTCTTTATTGCCATTTCAACATGTTCTGATTTATAAATTGCAGGTGAAAAGTTACCTAAAAAATATCCTAATTTCATGTTCTCAATATTATCAAATTTCAATTGCCCAACCCCCCGATTGTATTACTATATATCTGAATCCACCTGGAAAACAGTACCCAAAAATTGGTCCCTGTTTGTATTAATTGCATATGCCGTTTTTAAACCTGATGGCTTCATATCGTTGATCAGAATTCTTTCGCCATATGGGGCATTGAAAATTATGTTATCATATCTTATATTGTTTTCTTTTAAAAATCTCTCTGTCAGCTCCCGTTCATTATCGGTCCGGGATGTCAGGAATATTATCATGTCAGTCTCAGGTATGCTTCTTAAAAATTCCTCAGCCCCTTCTAAAAAAACATCATGTCCATATATCAAATATCCGTTGTGTTTTACAATCGTGCCATCAAGGTCCAGAATCCAGGTATGCCCCAAAGGCGAAAGCGAAAGCTTTTCAATCATTAAATCATACCTCCCAGCTTTGCTCCAATCGCTCCTCCCGGATGGTTCTTCCTCAATACATCAATGCTTATATCCAGTTCTTTTGCCATCTGCATAGCCAGCTCCTGCAATACGATCAGATTCAGAACCGTCGAGTTGTTGGGTATTATGTTCCACGGATCTCCTTCATGTTCAAGATCGATTATCAGGTGTTTTTTCAATTTGCGATACAACGTGCTTTCCCTGTTGAATGACAACAGCCAGATTGTGCAGTTGCGATTTTCCAGAAGGTCAACAAGGTATATAGATTCCGATGTCTCACCGCTTTTTGTCAACACGATTACAAGATCACCATCGTGCACTATGCCAAGATCTCCATGAACTGCAGAATTCGTATGCATAAATGCTGCAGGAAGTCCAATAGAATTCAGCGTACCGACAAATTTCTCACAGATAGGAACATTTTTGCCCAACCCCGTTGCGATAATCTTGCCTCCTGATTTCAGCGTCTTCTCACAATCATTTTTTAAAAAGTTGAACTCGTCTCCCCGTATAGAGAGTATTGCTTTTTCGATTATTTCAAGTGTTTTTTCGAAATGTTCCATCAAAACAACTCCTCAAGGTAATATAAGCCATTATAAAATGCTCCGCAGATTGAATCGTAATCATGCCAGGCATATGTCGTAAGCGACAGCCAGATTAACGCATGTATCAGTTTAATTATGTATTTATCGGTATCGATCAACTCAAAGAAAACATCCGACAAGTGCTCCCAGCCATTGGACTTAATATTTAAATCGACTTCTTTTTCGCCAATGTTGAGCCTGAATTTCTTAAGATTGAACTGGTCATAATTTCCTGCTACGGAATAGTAAAGCTTAGCCCAGTCATAGTTGGGATCGCCGTACAGCTCAGTATGGCCGAAATATCCCCGGGGATCGATAAATACTGGCTCCCCGTTACGCCTCAGCATCAAATTGGAAAAAGTGCAGTCTCCGTGTATAAAAGTAAATCGGTCACATTTCAGCTTATCAAGCAATTTTTCAAAGTCCCGTCTGTAAAAGAAAACATTGCGGCATTCACGCCCGTTTACATTAATTGTTCGTCTGTCGGCAAAGGGCACGAGATCGCGGATTTTGTCAAGGCGTCCCATTGTCTTGCAATAGTACGCTTCTTTAATGCTGAACGGATCGGCCGGAACCGATTTAGTTCTATGCAGTCGCTTCAATGAATCGATGATTTTGCCGAGCACTTCTTTGTCAGCCTTGATTTCATAAATGTTTTTGCCGTCTATGCGTTCCATCGTCAGCGGATCATAGTTATATATCTGCGGTATTACCGTAACGCCGTTGTTAACGGCAAAGCGGTACCAGTTTTTCTCAAGTTTTGCAAGCCTGAATCCCTGTTCATCAAGCGGTTCTTTTACAAGAACATCACCCTCGGCTGTGATCCTGTTGAATGGGCGGGTCTTGACAGCACCAAGCTTTTCATATTCTTCCAAAGTGCCGAATTCACGTGTTCCCTGCAGGCCAAGCGGCTCAAATCCTATATTTTTCTCTTTCAGCCACCGTACGAACTCACCGCTGTCCGGCACGTCTTTCAGGAAGCTTTTATCCCTGAATACGAACAATCCTGCTACGCCATGAGTCTCGCTTCGCTCTTCAGCCAACTTACCATTTTGATATTTCCAGCGGCATGGAAAGGATTGGGATATCCCAATGAAATTGCGGTTTTCTTTTGGCAGTTGAAAACTATCCGGCAGTATCAGGTCCGACCATATCAGCATGAACGGCTCACCGTCCGGCAGCAGATCGACAGCATATTTAATGCCACTGCATGTTCCTGTGCCGCCGGCATCGACAACCAAATATTTCACCTCGGCGAAGCTTTCCAGGTATGCCCGCAGTACATCTTTTTTATAATCAGCGATTATAATATATTTTTTGTCTGGAAATTTCCGAAAGAGATGGAACAGCATCGGCAGGTTTTCGACAGGAACAATCGCCTTCGGCTTGTTTGCCGTAAGGTGCTCAAGCCTTGTACCTTTGCCGCCTGCCTGAACGATTATGTATTCAATTTCCATATCCATACCTTCCCCATCAGTTTTATGCATGTTCAAATATTAATTCGTCATATCGGGTTCAATGGCGCACGCTAATCAAAATACTTCATCAAGCTCCTGAAGCTGCTTGTTCTCCATGGCCTCGAACAGTGCGCGAAACATAAAGTAATCCTGGGGCATGGTTATTTTAATGTTATATGGTGATGATTTTACAAAGTGCATTTTTACACCGTATATGCTGCATAAATGAGCTGAATCGACCGTTCTGATGCCATCCTGCTGCGCCCGTTGGTACAATTCCCATATATCGGCATACCTGAAACCTTGCGGCGCTTTCACTGCAAACATTTCACTTCTGGGAGGGACACTTGCTTTATTCTTATCCGGTGAAATATGTACCGCGCTCTCGCTCAGTGGTGCAACAGATATTGCGTTGCCGTACTTTTTTACCGATTCTATATTCTCGCTGATGAGCCTGCTGTTGATCAGCGGGCGGACGCCATCGTGCAGAAGTAAAATATCATCTTCCCCACACGCACTTTCAAGTGCCTTAAGTCCCATATAGATTGATTTATCAGCGCCGTCTCCCCCTGGTACGATATTGCTGACTTTTTTTATGGCATACTTGTCCAGCAGCCGCCATAATTCATCAATATAGCTTTCCAGACATACGACAAGAATATTGTCTATTTGGGGATGCTTCTCGAAATGCTCGATTGTGTAAATGATTACAGGTTTTCCATGCAGCTCGAGAAACTGTTTTGGTTTATCTGTTGTATTCATCCTGCGGCCTGTTCCGCCGGCAAATATCAATGCGTGATTCATTATCTCAGCACCTTCGTCTTTATATAATCATAGATTCTTTTTCCGGACTTCCCATCCCAGAACGAGTTAATTTCATCTGCTTTCATGCGTACATGCGCATTTTGGCCTTTTTTCATGCTGTCAATAAACCTGTTATTCACTTTATTGTAATCATCCTCATTAAATGACGGAACTATGTCACAAATATATTCTATAGTTTGCTTTTCAATATCATATCGATAAAAAACTTCATTTTTATGTATAAAGTATAAGTAATTTTCTGACATAAAATTGCAGGTAGTAAAGGGATAGACATCATTTTCCCCATATTTTAACTTGCGATTCACTATCTCATCAAAAACATCAAGCTTTCTGAATTCACAATTGTCGAGGTCAAACTCCAGTATCATGTTTGTAAACCCACCAAACAGGATATATTTATTCTTGTATGGTCTTATGTCACCCGGTATGAATACCCAATCCTCCTTTTTTAATACCTTAAAATCATCAGGCAGTTTGTCGAATATCGTAACTTCGTCTGTTTCATAATCCCATTTTAGCATGAATGGTTGTCTGCCAACCAAGAAAAAACTGGCACCATATTTGAAAATATAGTGGAATGACTGGCCTTCCTGCCCTAACTTATGCACCCTGTACTCATATGTATCAAGATTGAACTCCAATACTTCATTAGTGTACAAACTTGCCAGCAGGATTCGTCTATTATCCAGCCAGGTCCAGCTAAAGGTCTGACTGATTATTTTACCTATTGGGAATATTTTTCTCATGTCCAGGCAATGCTCAGTTTCATTTGTATCGAAATTATAGGCGACTATATTACGGTAAGCGCAAGGCACCAAAAAGATTTTATTTTTGTAAGGTATCCCGTCATAGAAATTCCTCTCAGCACCATTGACCGGTACGAGATATTCATCTTTCAGTTTCAGCGGATACAGGCAGAATTCTCTTTTTTCAACTTTGCAGACAGCAATTTGCCTTTCATTGTGCGGGATGAACACCATCTTGTCTCCGAACTCGACAGGTTTATAGTAATTTCTGTCCCGCTGCAGGTCAGAACTGACAGGAAAAATGTTTTCATATCTGAAATTATTATCTTCCAGCCTGAATAGATATCCATTGTAATTTAACGCATAAAATTTGCCGCAGGACTTGAAAACATTCGTTATATGTAACCTGAAATTATCCAGCAGCCCGCTGAAATCGATATTCTGATAGTATATGGGCTTTCCCGCCGCCTTAAATAGTTCAGTTAAGCTTGACCCGTCGCCATAATATGCATCGCTGCATGCAATAGCCCTGTGAAGATCAGGCGTATCATCATAAATGCCCCATCCTCCGTTTTTGTAATCCTTGACCGTTTTATAATATTCGCCCAGCAGATCCGGACGAAGAGTGCGAAAGTTCAGCTCTGTGTTCGGATGCGGTCTCCACCACAGAACGACATCATTGCGATTCCTGAAAGTTTCGAATACTGTGTGAAGTTTTTTGAAATATCTTTCTCCCCCGTTCAACCACGCGAACATATGGGTGTTGTAAAAAATTACTTTTTTCTTTTCCCCGTTTTCTGTGTAAATCAGCTTCTCCCAGTCGGCAGGCAGTTTATGATCCGAACCTGACGAATTTATGACTTTATCATATTTGGGCGACCCTAATGCTATAAACTTGCTTTCCGGTCTTCCATAATAGTAATTCAGATTTTTGGCTTTATCATATTTTTTATAATTCCGGATATATATTTGTCTGATATCTTCAGACTGTAGGATTACCAAATCTGCATTCAGGACTCCCGGCAAATAAGCGCAGTATTCTTCGACAAATTTGTCCGGTGCGACAAAATAAGGAACATATACAAGGTATTCGCAGTATTCATGCAGTTTTTTGCTGTAAAAATCGGGGTGGACCGTGGCATTTCTTACCATATCGTCATAGGCATAATGTATGAAAACCACATCGGGCTGATGCACTTTAATATCATATTCCTGCCAGTTCGTTATTTCAATGTCATAATACCCTGCACCTTCATAATGCATTTGACCGAGTTCGCCATAAGGGGTCAGCTCATAATATGGTATGGGCACGCAGTATACGTCACACCGGGGGTCCTCTTTTGCCGCAAGATAGATGGATTCCAGGGAATCCCACATGCTTGCCTTGTAAGGCAAAAATACGACTTCCAGCCTGTCAGCCTCGAATTCTGTCCTGATACTGTTCTCTATTTCCAAAAGACGCCTTTGCAGGTGTTTGACGAAACCTGCATCGATGTTTTCAATCTCCTCAGCCACATGATAGAGGTCTTCACAATACTCTTCCATGAGGGTTACCGTCTTGGTTCCTTCACCTTCCAGGCGTTCAATAAATTCTCCTGTTTTAACAACTGAATTCTGCATATCAGCAAGAAGCTGCAAAACAGATGCTTTATTCCCGTTCAAATACAGCCGTCTGATTTCTTCGTTTGCTTTTTTAAAAGTTGCAATCAAATCCAAGATTTGTCTTTTATGATACTTTCTCATACTATGTCTCCATCAATAGTTTTGTATATAGTAACTGTTTCCCTGCACAAAACAAGTCAACCGGCCTATTCATATTCCGGCACCTTTCTGCACCCAATCTGCTATCAAACTCTCATACATTTCGCTAAGCCCGTATTTTGGATACCAGCCAAGCTTTTTTATTTTTTCAATATTTAATACAAACCCTACATCGCGCGAATAACCACGCTCTTTAATGTCCTCCGGAATTTTGACGACTACTTTGATCCTGCCACCGCATATTTTTTCTGCAACCAGCTCTGCCATCTGCCGTATCGTCATGCTTGCAGAAGGATTGGCAATGTTGTATGTCTGCCCGTTGTCCCCCTTCAGTAAGAGCGTGAATAAAGCCCTTACCGTATCAGAAATGTGGCAGTAGTTCCCAACCGATTTCCCTTCGGTATGAAGCTCAATGTCCGCACCTTTTATTGCATTTCTGGCAAATTGGGCAAAAACACGGGTTTCATTCGGATCAACACCGCCGCCGAATGTCTGGGCAAGTCTTGCTATCTTGACTGGTACGCCAAACTGTTTATAATATGCCATACATAGTGCCTCACAGAATCGCTTGCCCTCAGGGTAACTGCTGCGCGGATCCGATAAATCGATATATCCTAAGTCGTTCTCGCAAACTTCATTTTTCTCTGTTTGTCCATACACTTCCATGCTGGAAAGGAATACGACGCTTTTGCTTCCGGTATCCCGTGCCAGGTTAAGGATTCTTCTTGTGCCGTTGGCCGCCACATCCATAACCTCAACCGGATTCTTTATCATCTCTGAAGATTTCGTTATTGAGGCACAGTGAATGATATAGTCAGGAAAAGAATCAATATTGATGTCGTTCCGTATATCTCCATGGGTCTTCCGTGTATGTGCAATAATATTGATGTTTAATCCGAAGCGATCATCAGCGGCTTTCAGAGAGCGTACCAATGCGCCTCCGATCAGCCCGCCGGCTCCGGTAACAAGGAAAGTTGAGTTTTTTAGTTCTTTCCAAGGGATATTCCCATCCGCAAGAACTTCTTCTATTTCAGCACTAATAACATCCGTCATGTCTTCTCCCAGTCCAAACATCAACTAAAAATATATAAGTCTGCTTCTAAGCATGGTTCCCACAGGGCGATCTATGATCGTGCATGGTTTATGATGCTTAATTTGTCATCTGAACTTTATATCGGCATAAACAATGTATTTAATAAATAGGATGGCATACCCTGCGCTTCCCCGGCAGACCGTATCATAATATACATAATATATAATAACTGATTATTTGCATTATATTATGCAAGATTGGCGGCTGTAGTCTCCAGCCATTTAGTGTTCCGTGATAACGTCCGGTTTTCAATGTCGGAAAATGGCTCATGTAATGAGTCGTATGGATACGCAGTCACTAACGATTCATTTGTGAATCGTTTACATGATAATTGCATAGTAAAAGAATTTTCGCACAGTCTGACGAAAGAAAACCAAAAAGCTCCGTTCCGGAGCTTTCATCATATATTCTTTATCCAATAGGTATAGGTAATTCAGAAATGATATTTCCGATACTCGGGACAATACTTAGTATTTAGGTGATTTGCTTGTAAATGCATCCCTGCAATGATGATGCATTTTCAAGTTTAAAAAGACTTCCCCGAATCGTTTTTATTCCTGAATTTCTCGTTCAGTGCCTGAATATCGGTATTTTGGCCGGCAATAGCCGAAAGGTTTTCCTTTCGGATTTCCTCGTAAATCTCTTTGCGGTGAATGGTTACATTTTTAGGCGCATTAATTCCGATACGAACCTGATCGCCCTGTATATCAATAATAGACAGCTCAATATCATGACCAATCATGAGAGCTTGTCCTTTTTTTCTTGTAAGTACAAGCATTGAATTCCTCCTTCTGTAACCTGTCGGGAGCTTATTTAATCATTTTTGCAAAGATAATACCTTATGGGGAGGTTGTCGTTCTTTTGTATTATCTGCTTTCCAAGCTTTTTTTCCACGTTTATAAGGATGGGAGCTTTCAGGTTGACTCTTACCTCATTAATATTCTCAGGAATAATAACAATTGTCAAGGTGATTACTTTATTGGGATCGGTAATCCCAAGAATCTCAACATCCTCGTCATCCACATCAACAGCATACCCTTCATAAATCATAAACGGATCTGCCACAACAAAACATAATTCAGGCATGTCCACACTCTGGAGCCAAAAGAAAACTGAATCCTTCACGTCATGCCCAATCAATGCATATCTTTTACTGTTTTCAAATCCCGGTATTCCTTCAGGGAAATAAATAAAATCGGCCTCATCAATATCAATTTCTCCGAAATGTGCTGTTTCCAACTGCATAGCAAAACCTCGCTTTATTTAACCTTTATATCTTAATTGGAAAATTCCTTATTTATCTTTAGTTTTAATTATAGTTACAAACGGTTTATCACTTTAAAAAGTCTACCAGTGAAGGCTGGATTACGCGGGCTCCCGTTGCCAGCGAAGCTCTGTAAACATTTTCTTCATTGCTCAAATTCATTATTGCCTCAGCAATATCCACATCCTCATTTATGCTCATAAGTCTTGTAAAATTAATCTTATCATCTTCAATCCGGCCTGCTGTTAATTCGACACGATTCATACGTGCCCCTAAACCTGCCCTGACACGCAAAAGATTGTTCAAATCGTCATCAATATCACCTAATAGACTCGACAGCTTTTCCTTATCATCAGATTCCAAAGCCGAGATAATCTTGTCAAAGGTATCTACAAATTCACTTTTGTTTCCGGCGGTGGCTACCGATGTGGTTCTGTTGAATAAATCACCACCCGGTACATTTATATTGATGTTATCCCCTATACCGATTTCAAATTTAATCTGCTCGCTGTTGTATACATCGATATTAAATGTACCGTCATCATTCAGCAAGGGTTTATCTGTCTTGTAACCTGAAAAAATATATCTGCCGGCATAGGTCGCGTTACCCAGACTTATCAACTGAGACTTAAGTCCGGCTATTTCTTCCTGGATTTTTAACTCATCTTCAGTGGTATTTGTACCGTTAGCTGCCTGATTGGTAAGCTCCTTAACTCTGTGAACCAGTTCTGTCATTTGATTTAAGGTTGATTCTGTAATTTCCATCCAGGCTGTTGCATCATCTGTATTCCTTTTATATTGTCCAATTTCAGCCACATCAGTACGAAGCTTCAGAGCTTTGGACGCTACAACGGGATCGTCCGACGGAAGGCTTATCTTTTTGCCTGAAGCCAGCTGATTAAGATATTTCTGAGTTCTGAGCAAATTACTTGACAGATTTTGCATCATATTATTAATAAGCATGTTATTGGTAATTCTCATAGTGTTTACCTCCCGGATTGCCTTTTCAATTTATATTCCCAAACGGTTTACAAGTATATCCAATATCTCATTGTAAGCATTAATCATGGCTGCCGCTGCCCCATATATCTGCTGTTGCTTAACCAGTTCGGTCATTTCTTCATTCAGTGAAACTCCTGATATTGAATTCCGTCTGTTATTGATTTGCGTTACTATACCCTCCTGGACATCCAGATACTGATTATACTGCTGTCCGTCTACACCCATTGATGAAATAACTGTCTTTATAAAGTCTTCCGGCGCGCCTTCCATGAACATATAAGTGTTATGACGCATTGCCAGCAGTTTGTTGAGATTTTCATTATTCCCTGTCTCTCCTGCCTTGGAAGACGCGGCAATGTTCTCGCTGGGATCATCCTCAATATCAAAACTGATGGAGAAATTTCGTGCGGTGATCTGCTGATACCCTGCCACCAGTCTTTCATCCCAGGAAGTTGCGGGATCATCGGTAATGCCCAATTTAGCGGCATATTCCAGCGCGCGGGCTTCAAAATCCGTACTGGAGATTGGATTTCCATATTCATCCAACATGGTAAAGAATCTGATCCCGGTATTACCGCTTAATGTATAGCCATCAACATGTCCTTCCGTATTGTCAAGGACACCGTCTCCGTCAGTGTCGATAATGCCTTCATTGAATGCCATTGCAAAGACCCTTACAAACTCATTCATTTTCCTCTGGTAATACGGGATACCTTTACAATTGGGAGTGCTCTCTCCATTAGAACCTATTTGTCCGTCGTTTCCATCCCGCATATCTATATAAGCTTTCAATTCACCGGATTTCAGATGCAGCTTGTTGCCGTCTTCCCAAGATACGTCATATAGATTTTCTATATCTTCTTCATTCAATTTTGTCTCTCGGCTTTCACACTTTAAGTGCACAACCTTTTCGTGATCCACCAAAGCCTTGCCACTGATTGTTACAACAAAGCGGGTTTCTTTCTCTCCATTGGGAAGCTTTAATCCGGTTTCCACTTCATACGCGCTGCAGTTTACCAGTTGTGACAGTTTGTCTACCAGGTAACCCCGGTGATCCCTCAAATCGTTGGCTTTATTTCCCATGACTTCAAACTGATGTATTTGAAGATTTAACTCCTTTATTTGGTCGGCCAGGTTGTTGATTTCCTCAACCTTTGCATTGATCATATTGTTAAGATCTTCTTGAAGATGGTCAAAATGAGCTGCAACACTGTTGAAGTACTTTGCAACCGTAACGCCCTTTTCTTTGACCATAGCGCGGGTAGCCAGGCTTGACGGGTCTGTGGTCAGACTTTGAAGCGAGCTGAAAAAATCATTGATAATCTTTGTATATCCATAATCACTGGGCTCATTGTATATTGTCTGCAAATTTTCTATTATTGTAGCCTTTACGCTCCACTCGCCCAGATATTGAGCCTCGCTCCAATACTTTTCATCCAAATAAGTATCTCTTACCCTGTCAACACTTACGACATCAGAACCCATTCCCAGCATGCCTGCGCCGTTTGCTACCAGCATCGGACGGGCTGCAGTTTGGTTAATAACCTGTCTTGAATATCCCGGCGTATTTGTATTATCTATATTGTGGGCAATATTTGTCATAGCGCGCTGCGAAGAGTAAAGGCCCCGCATGGCTATTTCCAATCCCATAAATGTGGTATTATTCATTAAATCACCTGACCTTTCGGTAGTTTAACATAGTCACCTTGCACCCATTCTGAACATAATTGTTTCAAGCATTTGATTCACTACATCGATTACTTTTGCGTTAGCGTTGTATGCAAATTTATATTTAATCATATTGGTCATTTCTTCATCCAGAGAAACTCCCATTACCGACTGACGGATGGCATCAGCCTGAGTAACAAGATTACTGTAGCTTTCAGTCATTGTACTTGCTTCATAGCCCTTGTTGCCTAAATCCATAATAATGTTCTGATAGAAGGTATCCAGGCTCAAAACCTTGCCATTACTGGTAATAAGATTACTATTCCTCAATTTTGCTATTGAGAGGGCAATTTCATTGTCACCGTTTGCATCTGTTGTAGAAGCGGCAATATTGTTAAGATCTCTCAATGCGTCGTTTATTTTTATATTGCCAAGTTCAATAGGCAAGTTGGGTTCTATGGGCTCAAAAAAGATCCCTCCGTCACCGCCGTTCAGCGTTTTCCCTGATAAATGGAGTCTGTTGATTTCTCTTGCCATTATGTTTATAAGAGCATTCAGCTGCTTTCTTACCGAGGATATGATATTCAAATTATCTGGTACGGATGCGATTTTCTTATTTATATCGCTGTTAATATCATAGGAAATACTCTTCATAAGCGAATCAAAATCAGTCCCTGCATCGATGGAATACAGCTTTCCACCGGTTTTTTCGGCAATTATATTCCAACCTTTTTCCCCGGTATCTCCTCCGGTATGATATGCAGGATTCGTTGCAACAGAAACGGATATTCCATTTTTATTCAATGTCGCTATATAATCACTTATTGTACTGTCAGCTGTAACTTCCCCGTCTCCGTTAATACTTTCTCCTGTAAAAACAAAAAGGTATTTATTCACTCCATCAGCATAATTATTACTTTTTACTGCATTTATAACATCGGTAAAATTATTGGTCGTTCCTGCAGCCGGAATATCGGGAATTGCGGCTATGAGGGCGTCTGCGTTTTTCCCGAAGTTTTTGTTGGAAACAGGCTCGTCTCCGCCAAAGGTTACAAGACGCAAATTATAATCTATGCCTCTGCTTTTTAAGTCATCAACAAGTGTTGAAATGTTCGCTTTTATATTTGCAAGGTAATCGGTGCTAGTGTTGGATATATCCACTGCAATGGTAATATCACCGGTTACATTTGGTGAGCCATTGTCATAGCTTCCCTTTGCCCCGTTGACTTCGCCTCTGGCTTCCAATAATCCCTTAATAATCCCCTGTCCCACATCTATAGGGATATCTTCTCCAAAGTACTCTAGCATTGGTGTATAAAAACTGGAAAGTGCATCATTAGGCGCTGCTACCAGTCTTTTCTGCTCACCTTTGCTTACAAGGAAATACCCGTCCACCAGAATATCCATACTTCCGTCCCGGGTTTCCCATGTTTCAATTTTTATCAATTTAGAAAGTCTGTCACATAATTGATTTCTCTGGTCATAATAGTCATTGGGAAGATTTCCGGCAGCCTCCGCACTCATTATTTTAACATTCAGAGCTGCGATTTTTTCTGTTATATCATTTACTTCATCGATACGAGCCTTTATCTCTGCGTTTAAATCGTCCTGAAGCTTGTTTATCTGATTTCCTACCTGATTAATATAATTTACAAGAGTGTCCGCTCTCTGTTTAACCAAAGCTCTTACGGTAAGGCTTTCAGGAGCTTTGCTGAGTTCCTGGAAAGCATCCCAGAAATTATTCAGGACTACTTGTAATCCTTTTTGCATCGGTTCTCCCAAAATAGATTCCAAATCTGTTATAGCCTTGCTCCTGGTTTCCCAATAGCCAAGATTGTTGCTTTCGGTACGATATATATTATCATTAAAGGTATGGCGGATCTGACGGATTTGCTGTATATCAACACCCATTTCAACACGCCAGTTCCCGTAAATTCTGGTAGCTGATGATGCCATAACGGCACTTTGTCTTGAGAAACCGGGAGTGCCAAGATTGGCCACATTATGGCCTACTACTTCAAGCGCCTTTTGATTTGCAGACAAACCTGAGATTGCCGTATCTAATCCAAAAAAACTTATTGACATACTTTACCCCCTCATATTCTCAGTATTTTAAATCAAGCATACTTCGGTTATTGGCCGAAGATACTTCCATCCCACTTTTCCCATATGTTGATGAAGCAGGATTCGGGCCTGTCAATAGCTGAATGTTAAAATCCAGGTATTTTATTGCGTTCTCGATCAGCTTTTTATTTATCTCATTCCTGGCTGTAAGTTTTGCCAGGAGAGCAGACATTTCTTTCTGGATTTTCTCCAGCTGTTTTTTATATGGCTCCTTTAACAGCATACTCAGCTTTGTTATGGTAAGCGTTTTATAATCCTCATTAAGCCTTTCGGCCAGGGATTTAATAATTTGTTCTCTCGCCTGATTAAGCTTTAAGGTCTGCTCAGCCATTTTCCTTTCTTTTTCAGAGATAGCTGTAATGGCTTCCACATCGCTTTTTACAAGAGAATCAGTTTTGCTTTCAGCAATCTTAAGAATCTCCGAATAGGTTTTATATTCATATTGCAAAGCTGTTATAAGGTTTTCAGCCAAGTTATTGTCGGGCATTTTTAACACCTCCCGGTAAACAGATAACACTCATATCTTTTATCGGCAAAAAACAAAGACGAAATAACCCCCGGTTATTTCGTCTTTGTTTTTGTTATTTTCTTTTAAATCTTGTTATTTTTAAACGCTGTCATTATCTTCTCTGCTACCTCTGACGCCTTAACAGAGTATTCGCCGCGTTCCATCTTTTGTATGATCTCATTGATTTTTTCCTGCCTGACATCCGGAATTCGTCTCACAGCTTTCATCGCTATACTAAAGTCCTTCGCAGTCCCGGAAATTGAGAGTTCGTCTTTTTTCGATGACACTTCTCCTACCTTAGTATATCTGCTGATTTTGCCTGTATTTCCATAGATGCCCGGAACCTTGGGAATATCTCCCCAGATTTTCATGGTCAATTCCTCTCCTATTTATCACATTTGCCTGATTTTCAGCATATTAATCTTTTGTGAAGCTGATAAACATCCTGCCATTTTAATTATCGTCAGTTGTTTTACCACACTTTATAGAAATTTTAATTTCTCAGTTTAATTTTTTAATCTATTCTGCATCTTTAAGTTCCCCGTGCAGGTAGCGCAAGCCTCTTGTGTCTTCTTTTTGTGCAATATCGCTGTTTCTTGCATTACTATTCAATAAGGTTCTACCCGCTCTGATCATATCATTCGCCAGACGTTTGGAGCATGATATACAAAACCGCCCGCTTTTAATTCTTACACCGCAGTTTTCACACTGGAGCGCAATAGGGCTCGACTCGGAAACTTCCAGCCGCCCTTCCTTCAAAAAACGATATATCAAATGAGTGGAAACTCCAGTCTCTCTAGAAACTTCCTGCATAGTGGCACCCGGAAATTCTTTGACAAAAGCCCTTACTCTTTCGTATTCCTCTTCTTCAAGTTTTTTGCAGGCATCGCAAATTTGAGGACCTGTGGTATACATAAAGATTTTTTTGCATCTGCGGCAATTTCTGACCTCCGGCATATTTTCACCCCCAAAACTGCTCATGATATATATCGTCATTTTTAGGCAATTGCTATAACCAAAGCATAAACACTTGAAAAGTCATTTTCTTTTAATATTCTAGCACATGTATTGACAGTTGTACCAGTAGTCAGTACATCATCTACTAACAATACATTACTGTTACGGTTCTTATTTATAACTATATTATTATTTACCACAAAAGCGTTATTCAAATTCCTTAGTCTTTCCTCTCTTTTCAACAAGATTTGAGGTTTGGTATTCCGTATTTTTATAAGTATATCGGTACGTAATTCTTTTTTAATAATGCGTGCTACTTCATTTGCCACAAGTTCGGCCTGGTTGTAACCTCTTTGTCTTTTTTTCCTTGAATGCATCGGCACAGGTATTATAAAATCAAAATCAGGCAGCGGTTCATGCTTAAACAGCTCCTCACAAATCAGGCTTCCCATTGTTTGGGACAATCTCGGATGACTTTTAAATTTCATATTATGAATAGCGGTCTTTAACCCGTCCCTGTAGTAAAAAGCAGCAAAAAACCCGTCTACATATGGCATTTGCATGCTTTTAACAAATCCCTTCTCATAACGGGGAAGGCTCTTTTTGCATGATTCACAAAGATACAGGAATGAATTCTCATTTAATACCGCATCGCAAACCATGCATTTTGCCGGATATATCAGCCGTATCAGTTTTTCCAGGAAAGGAACATTACTGTTTTTCATATCTATCACACAAGCCTCTCCTTCAGGCCGGAATATCTCTCTCTTTCATTTGTGTTCTTTATCATTTCTTCCATTATGGCGGGGTTGCCTACCAGAACCACCAGTTTTCTTGCCCGGGTTACCGCCGTATAGAGCAAATTTCTGCAGGCAAGACTCTTGGGTACTCCTAACAGAGGTATTATCACCGCAGGAAATTCAGTTCCCTGGCTTTTATGAACCGTTGCGGCAAAAGCATGTTCAAGACTGTCCAACCTGTCAAACCTGTACTCACAAATCCTGTTATCGTCAAAACGGACTGTTACAAGCTCCGCTTTTAAATCAATATCTATGATAATTCCCATATCCCCGTTATAAACACCCAAGCCCTCACTCATAGAACCATCTTTATCCATTTGGGTCCATGGCAGAGTGTAGTCATTGCGAATCTGCATAACCCTGTCACCTAAACGGAACATCGTATTACCAAACATTTTCTGTGGCTTATCCTCCCTTTCCGGATTCAAAACCTGCTGCAGTACACAATTGAGATTCTGAACACCTGTATCTCCTTTTCGCATCGGCGATATCACCTGTATATCCTTCGGATCAATACCGAACCGTTCTGGGATATGATTTGTACAAAGATCGATAATACAATTTATTACATCGTTTCCACTCAGTCTTGGAATAAAGAAAAAATCCCCTTCCTCCTCGTTTAAATTCGGCATGTTACCCTGGTTAATTAGATGTGCGTTGGTAATGATATTGCTTTCCTCGGTTTGTCTGAATATAGTCTTAAGTCTTACCACTGGAAATACTCCACTCTCAATAATATCCGACAACACTTTCCCCGGGCCGACTGACGGCAACTGATCGGAATCTCCCACCAGAATGAGACCGCCTTCCCAGGGAAATGCTTTCATGAGCGCCTCCATCATAACAATATCTATCATTGATGCTTCATCAATTATCATTACGTCAGCCGGCAGCGGATTATCTTCATTTCTCATAAAATACGGCTTTTCATTATCCTGGATACTGTAACCAACCTCAAGAAGCCTGTGAATAGTCCTGGCTTCGTACCCGGAGGTCTCACTTATGCGTTTTGCGGCTCTTCCCGTTGGCGCCGCTAAAACCACCGAAAGCCCTTTGCTGTTAAATATCTCAATAAGAATTCTTATGATGGTTGTCTTACCTGTCCCAGGTCCTCCGGTAATAATGCATACTCTATTGGTTAAGGCACATTTTATGGCCTCTTTCTGAATACTGTCCAGGCAGACGCCGTATTCTTTTTCATAATCCCTTATCAGTGTATCGCACTCTTTTGCCCAATAATCATCCCTTTTTCCGTTTAACCCTGTAAGCTTTCTTGCGATATACCGCTCGGCCTTAATCATATCCTCGGAATAAACTCTGTCGGGATACTGCTTTTCCACGAATATCATATTATCCAATAAAAGAGCATCGAATGCATTGTCAAGCAGCTCATCCGGTACCCTTGCAAGCCTGGCTCCCAACCTGTTAAGCTGTTTTTTCGGCAGATAAGTATGTCCTTTGGCCGTTTCAGCTGATAAAACATATAAAAGCGCACTCTTAAGGCGTTCCAGGGAATTTGGATCAAATCCCTGCGATAAAGCTATCCTGTCACAAACCGAAAAGTCCAGTCCGATATCCGGTTCGGTTAATCTGTAAGGATTTTGTTTAACCTCGTTTTCGGCATAATTTCCAAACTTGTTCCATATTTTTGCCGCAACATCCGAGGAAACGCCGTATTTTTGCATGAACATTATGATGTTTCTCATGTTTTCATGTTCAAGAAAAGCTTGTCCAAAAAGAAGAGCCTTTTCCGGCGTTATCCCTTTAACCTCGGCAAGCCTTATTGGCTCAAATTGAAAAATCTCAATGGTTTTATCCTTAAATCTCTCAACGATGTTTTTTGCCGTTGCTTTTCCCAGGCCTTTGATGAAACCGCCTGAAAGATACTGTATTATTTCTTCTTCCCTAGATGGGATATTTCTTTCACATTGCTCAACCTTAAACTGCCTGCCATAATCAGGATGGCTGACATACTCACCGGTAGCCACAATATTTTCACCTTCAGTTAACATAGGCATAATGCCTACCAGTGTTACCTGAGCGTTATTCTCGGTTTTAATATTGCAGACGGTATATCCGTTCTTTGGGTTGGTATAACGAATTGAACATATAGTTCCTTTAATTTCTTCCACGCTTTTCCCTACTGTAAATTTGCAATTTTTTCTCTATCTGTTATCATACAATATGAAATCTGGCCGGGCAACATTTCTATAGGATACATGTTTCTTAATTTTTCCAGTATTCGTTTGGTTTCAGTATCTTCCAACGGCGCCATAATATAAATTTTCCCGTCCGACATCAGTTTTCTTGGAATGTCTTCTGCGAAGATCACCCTTACGATCCCCTCCAGTTCCGAACTGAAGTTTTTCGGCAAATATAATACTATTCTGAGACCTTTATCGGAGTATGCCGGCTTGTGCAGACTCAGCAAATGTAATGCTGAAAAACTCATCCCAAGAAAAGCGAAAATTGACAGAACAACAAGAACAATTATATCCACGAAATTGCCCCCTTGCTGAGAAATGAAAGTGTTTTGCCTTTTATGAATCATACTATGCCGGGCAGCCGTGGTGTGTGAAACCGTACAAGAAACATTGCAACCGCTAATAATGTGATCCTTAGCGAAGAAGTAACTTATGTAAATAAAGTGGTGGGCACAAGGATTTCATTTCGAACGCCTCTAAGCACCCATGTCTACAAGATCAATATCACCGTTAAGTGACATTCCTCCGCTTACGCTTCGTCATGTCCCGGCCGAGGGGTCTTCCTCTCACGGGTCGCTCATACATTTTCAATAAAGCTACTGTTCGGTGGTTTTTCCTTCGAAGTAGGCCAGCTTATCTCAATGAGAAACCTTGTACCCACCTATAGACTTCTAATTAGATAAAAGAAAAAGCGAGTGCTTTACAGCCCCGCTTCTTTCCTTAAAATTTCCGCTTTATCGGTTCTTTCCCATGTAAAGTCCGGATCATTTCTTCCAAAATGTCCATATGCCGCAGTCTTTTTGTATATCGGCCTTCTTAAATCCAGCATTTTTATCATACCGGCCGGCCTTAAGTCAAAGTTTTTTGCTACCAGTTCGGCAATCTTTTCATCCGGAATTTTTCCGGTTCCAAACGTATCAACAAAAATTGAAACCGGAGAAGCAACGCCAATGGCATAAGCCAGCTGCACTTCCGCTCTCTTTGCGATACCGGCGGCTACGATGTTCTTAGCCGCATATCTTGCGGCATAGGCAGCAGTACGGTCAACCTTTGTGGGATCCTTGCCTGAGAAGGCGCCGCCGCCATGTCTTCCCATACCTCCATAGGTATCTACTATTATCTTTCTGCCTGTCAGTCCCGAATCGCCCCGTGGTCCTCCTATGACAAATCTTCCGGTGGGATTGATATAGAATTTGGTTTCATTGTCTAATAATTGAGGAGAAATTACAGGCTTTATTACATGCTCTATGATATCCCTCTCGATCTGATCATGTTCCACGTCTTCACTATGCTGGGACGATATTACTACCGTATCAAAGCGAGCGGGCTTGTCCCCGTCATACTCGACTGTAACCTGACTTTTCCCGTCAGGTCTCAAATAAGGAATAATTCCTTTTTTCCTAACTTCGGTCAATCTCTGAGTGAGCTTGTGGGCAATATATATTGGCATTGGCATCAGTTCAGGGGTTTCATCGCAGGCATAACCGAACATCATTCCCTGATCTCCTGCTCCGATTTCCTTTGTGTCTGAATTTATTATCTTCTTTTTATTTTCGTAAGCTTCATTGACACCAAGAGCTATATCGCCGGACTGTTCATCAATGGATGTAATAACCGCACAGGTTTCGCAGTCAAAACCATATTCCGCTCTATCATAACCAATTTCCTTAATTGTTTCCCGTACTATCTTTGGAATGTCAACATAGCAGCTTGTTGTAATTTCCCCCATAACCAGAACCATACCTGTTGTCACGGCAGTTTCACATGCAACACGGCCGTATGGATCTTTTTCAAGAATCGCGTCCAAAACAGCATCGGATATTTTATCGCATATTTTATCGGGATGCCCTTCTGTAACCGATTCTGATGTGAATAGTTTTTTTACCGACATTTTTACCTCTCCTTTTGCGTTAAGAAATGCTTTTTTTCGAGCCTGTTAATAGTTTGATCTATTTTTATCTAAAGAAATATATACTCTAAAAAAAGATATAAAAAATCTCTTCAAATGAAGAGAATAAAAAACAATGCTCCTCATCTGCCAGGAAAAATCCTGCGGGAATTGGCACCATGACTCTTTGAGCCGGTTGCCGGGTTTCATCGGGCCCTGTCCCTCTACCTCTCTTGATAAGGTCTCTATTAACTTAGATTAAAGAATAGCACAGTAATATTTAAACGTCAAGGACGTTGACAAACTGTTAATTTTGTAAATATAATTGAATAAAGTAAAATAACAGCAAGGGAGTTTTTTTATGAGTAAATTGAAAGAAACCACATTAGACAGCTTCCAATATGCTGTAGAAGAGCTTTTGGTCCGAAACAAAAGTATTCTGGATCAAATGTCAAAGCTGGAAGACTCCAACGCACGTATCAATAGAACTATTTCCAAAGCAGTAACTCACTGCGGATGTATAAAGATAAACGCCTCCAAGCAGGATTATCCGGAAGATATAGAATATTCAAAAATAAAGGATTATATGAGTTCCCATTTGGAAGGGAAATTATGTCCCAATTGCCGTGACTTGGTTGAAAAGGACATAGGAAGACACCTTTTTTACCTCACAACGCTATGTAACAATCTGGATCTCAATTTATACGATATAATTCTTAAGGAATCCGAGAGACTTCGGCTTTTTGGAAAATATAATCTAAGATAAAGCCTCAGACAGGGCTTCTTCCACTGTCGAAACCATAACGATATCTATATCTTTTATATCATCAAGAACAGCATTTTTATTCATCTTTGGTACGATACATCTTTTGAATCCAAGCCTTAGGCTTTCTGTAATTCGTTTGTCCATTTGATTTACAGATCTTACTTCGCCGGTTAAACCTACCTCTCCGAAAAATACGGTAGAGGTATTTATTTTTTTATTTCTGAAGCTTGATGCAATCGCTGCTACAACTCCCAAATCAGCAGCTGGTTCATCCAGTTTGAAACCGCCCGCCACATTTATGTATGCGTCGAATGAGTTAAGCTGCATCCCGACTTTTTTCTCCAGTACGGCCATGAGCATGGCCAAACGGTTATAATCCATACCGGTAGCTTGTCTTCTGGGCATTCCGAAACTGGTGGGGCACACTAATGCCTGAACCTCTACCAGCATTGGCCGGGATCCTTCAATAAGCCCTACAACAACTGATCCCGGCTCATCGGTACTTCTTCCCTCCAACATAAGTGAAGATGGGTTTGCTATATCCATCAGGCCTTTTGAAGTCATCTCAAAAATTCCAATTTCATTGGTGGAACCAAAACGGTTTTTTACCGCTCTTAATATTCTGAAGTCCAGATGGCGCTCACCTTCAAAGTATAAAACCGTGTCCACCATATGCTCCAAAACCCGTGGCCCTGCAATGGCTCCTTCTTTTGTAACATGGCCCACCACGAAAACAGTTATGCCGTTTTTCTTTGAGACGCGTAAAAGCCTGGCTGTAACATCCCTGACCTGGCTTACACTGCCGGGAGCCGAAGACAAATTTTCACTGTAGATTGTCTGAATTGAATCTATTACTACAAAATCAGGTTTTTCTTTTAGGATTAAGCCCTCTATTTTTTCATAAGATGTTTCAGAGGCCATGTAAATAGAGTCTCTTACCGCATCCAGCCTGTCTGCCCTAAGTTTTATCTGGCTCACAGACTCTTCTCCGGAAACATAGAGAACACGATTATTATGCGCTATTTGAGCACATATCTGCAAAATCAATGTGGATTTGCCTATACCCGGCTCCCCTCCAATAAGAATCAGGGAGGCAGGTACTATACCTCCTCCTAAAACTCTGTCCAGCTCGTTGCTTCCGGTTTTTATCCTGGTCGTTGCCAGGACTTCAACTTCAGAGAGCGGGGTAATTTGAGGCAACGTCAAATCCATGGTTCGTGTATTTGCCGGCGCATCCTCATAAACCTCTTCAACCAGTGTATTCCATTTTAAGCAGGAAGGACATTTGCCCATCCATCCGCTGCTCTCATAACCACATTCACTGCAAACATACTTGCTGCGAAACTTTGCCATTTTACGCTCCTCTTTTGTATCAGGGCGTCAGTTTTATATTCTCTTCCATTTTACTCCCTGTGGTGTATCCTGAAGCTCAATACCCATTTCTTTCAGCTTATCGCGTATTTCATCAGCCCGCTTCCAGTTTTTCTCCTTACGAGCCTGCTGCCTTTCTTCAATAAGCTGCTCAATTTCTTTGTCCAGTTCGGGCTCTTTTTCACTCTTGTTCCCGGCATCCTCAATTCCAAGTCCGAAAATGCTGTCCATTTTCAAAAGCAGTTCATATATGTCTTTGGATTTTTCCGGGTATCTGACCATATTCCAGGCAACGCCCAAAGCTTTGGGAATGTTTAAGTCATCATTTATTGCATCCTCGAATTCGGTTAAAGAGGAAGCTAAAACATCCTTAGGAATCTCTGCCGTACCCTCTTTATGCTGCAGGGCTCCCTCAATGAACCTGTCATATGACACCTGTGATGCCTGCATAACGTCCCAGGTGAAATTAAGCTTGTTTCTGTAATGGGCATTCAAGCACATATACCTGAAAGCCAGGGGATTGTATCCCTTTTCCTTCAGGTCCGAAATGGTGTATGTGTTGCCGAGGCTCTTTGACATCTTTCCGTTGTTGACCATCATAAACTCGCCATGCATCCAGTATCTGACGGCTGGTTTTCCTAACAGGGCCTCAGACTGGGCTATTTCATTTTCATGATGGACAGGTATATGATCCACCCCTCCGGTGTGAATATCAAACGTATCGCCAAGATACTTCCTGCTCATAGCTGAGCATTCTATATGCCAACCCGGGTATCCCATTCCCCATGGGCTTTCCCATTGCATTATATGTTCCTTCGGGGCTTTTTTCCAAAGTGCGAAATCTGCAGGATGGCGCTTTTCATCATTTACCTCGACCCTGGCACCGGCCATCTGTTCCTCAAGATTCAGCCGTGACAGCTTTCCGTAATCTTTAAACTTTGATATGTCAAAGTAAATACCATCGCTGGTTTCGTAGGCATAACCTTTTTCCATCAGTCCCTCTACAAAACTTATCATTTCCTTTATATGTTCTGTAGCCTTCGGAATTACTTCGGGCTTTTCTATGTTAAGGGCGGCTATGTCTTTCATGAAAGCATCCGTGTAATATTCCGCAATCTCCCAGGGAGTCTTTTTCTGTTCCCTGGCACCTTTCACCATTTTGTCCTCGCCCTCATCCTCATCAGAAACAAGATGGCCAACATCTGTAATGTTCATTGCACCTAAAAGATCATATCCGTTATACTTAAGCGTTCTTCTGAGAATGTCCATAAACACATAGGTCCTCAAATTGCCGATATGCGCGTAATTATAAACAGTAGGCCCGCATGAATACATCCTTACCTTGTTTCCCTCAAGCGGAACAAATTCTTCCTTCTGTCTTGTCAGCGTATTATAAAGCCTCATATATTCCTCTCCTTATTTTTGTGTTTCTCCTTCATTTTCATTATTGTCTTCATTTTTTATGCAGGAGCCGAGACTGCTCTTAATCGAGTTAAGAGCTTCCTCATATGCCGAAAGATCTGCTTTCAGCTTCTCAATTTCCAGCCTCATTCTACAAAATTCCTGAGATACGGGGTCAGGAATATGAATCTGATCCAATTCAAAACTTTGACGTATTCTTTCACCGGAACGTTTTACCGCTCTTCCCGGCACGCCTACAACCGTAGTATCAGGCTCGACCTCTCTCAATACAACGGCATTGGCTCCGATCTTGGCATTGTCACCTATCTTCATAGGCCCTAAAATCTTTGCTCCGGCACTGATAAGTACATTATTGCCAACGGTAGGATGACGCTTTCCTTTATCCTTACCTGTTCCACCAAGAGTTACACCATGGTAGATTGTGCAGTAATCCCCTATTTCAGCGGTCTCTCCGATAACAACACCCATACCGTGGTCTATAAAAAGGCATTTTCCGATTTTTGCTCCCGGATGAATTTCAATACCGGTTTTGTGCCGTGCATACTGAGATATCCCACGGGCTATAAAATAAAGTCCCTTCTTATGAAACCAATGCGCTAACCTATGCATACGTACAGCCTTATAGCCAGGATACTGGAAAATGACCTGCCAAACACTTCTAGCTGCAGGATCTCTTTCAACTATAGATTTAGCTTCCTCATACCATCTAAACATAAAATCCACCCTATAAAAAGGAAGTCCTATTTAAATAATAATAATACATCTTAAAGTCTGACACAAGCGGAAGCTATACTTTTCAGCATTGCTCAGCATGTACTTATATATTATTATATATCCGGAACAAGTTTTACGGTTTTATTGTTGAGTAATACTTTTATTTTCATGATGCCATAAATGGAGTCAAGTAATGCATTTTGATTTATTCAACCGGCTTTATGTTGCAAATGAAAAAGTTTAAAGAAAAAAATATAGTTTTGTAACCTTATTGTTTGTTTATTCGTCAAAATAGTAAAAACAAAATTGTATAGGAGGATTATAGTACCTATGATAAAAAGAACCGCTAACAAAAAACTTGAATTCGCACTGTTTCTAATTTTAACCCTTATGTTCACTTTCCTGATGCCTCCGGCTGTCAAAGCATCAGCAGATCAGGGACTTTCAATTTACACTACATATCCCAGTATAGCTACAAGACCCGGTGAAAGTGTCGAAACCGGCATTTCGATTTCCAATACTACCGGTTCCGACAGGCTGGTCAGCCTTAAAATTATTTCGTTGCCTAAAAACTGGTCAGCTTATATCGAGGGCGGCGGAAAAATCATTGACAAGATTTATGTAGGCAGCAATACTCAAACATTCAGTTTTACAGTCAAGATCCCAAATGATATTGAACAAGGGAGATACACCGTAACTTTGGAAGCTTCATCCGGCAGTATAAGTGATAGATTGGATCTTGAGTATTTTATAAAGGATGATATTGACAACAAGGGCCAGCTTCAGGCTAACTATACCGAATTAAAAGGCTCCAGCGACACAACTTTTGACTTTGAGGTGAAACTTACCAATAATAAAAATGAAGCTCAGACTTACAGTCTTGGAGCCGATGTTCAAAGAGGCTGGCAGGTAAAGTTTTCAGCCCAGTATGACACCAAGCAGATAGCCAGTATCTCTGTCGAACCAAATTCAACTTCTACATTGAAGGTGTCTGTCGTACCCCCTGCAAATGTAGAGGCAGGAGAATACATCATTCCCATAGCTGCCACTTCGGCTGCCGATACTCTTGCCGCCGATCTTAAAGTAATTATTACAGGAAGTTACGCAATGGAAGTAACCACTCCTACAGGCAGGCTTAATGCTGAGACAACGGCAGGCAGGAGAACTCCGATTGATATTCAGATCCAGAATACAGGAAGCTCTGAGCTCAGAGGCATTAAACTGACATCCTGGAAACCAAATGGCTGGGATGTAGAATTTGATAATGATACGATAGAAAGTATCGCACCGGGTGAATCAACAACTGTTAAGGCTTATATCACATCAGATGAAAAAGCAATTGCCGGTGACTATGTTGTGAGTATTTATGCCGAAACACCGGAAGTAAAAGATTCTGCTGAATTCAGAGTTATGGTAAAAACCTCGACAATTTGGGGACTGGTTGGAGTAGGGGTGATTGTTCTTCTGGCTGCAGGTTTGTACTGGATATTCAAAACTTACGGGAGACGATGAAAAATGGATGATAAAAGAGTAGTAATCAAGACCCAGGGCCTTACAAAAAAGTATAAGGATTTAACAGCTGTAAACCGTCTTGATTTGGAAATTTACGAAGGAGAAATCTTTGGCCTCCTGGGCCCCAACGGGGCTGGCAAAACCACCACTATATTAATGCTTCTGGGGTTGACTGAACCAACTGAGGGATTTGCAGAAATTAACGGGCTTGATACAACAAAAGAAACCCTTAAAGTAAAAAGAACCGTTGGTTACCTTCCGGACCACGTAGGTTTTTATGAAGATATGACAGGCAGGGAAAACCTTAGATTTACCGGAAGGTTAAACGGTATTGATGAAAAAGAACTTGAAGGAAGAATCAATGACCTGCTTGAAAGAGTAAAGCTTTCAAAATTCAGCGATAAGAAAGTCGGTACATATTCAAGAGGTATGAAGCAAAGACTTGGTATTGCCGACACACTTATGAAAGATCCAAAAATAATTATTCTTGATGAACCTACCCTTGGCCTTGATCCTCAGGGAATAAATGATATCCTGAACCTTATTGTTGAGCTTGCCCGTAAGGATAAAAGAACTGTACTGATATCTTCACACCTTTTGCATCAGGTCCAGAAAATCTGCGACAGAGTCGGTATTTTCGTAGGCGGCGAACTGTTAGCCTGCGGGCCAATCGATACTTTGGGTGAAAAGGTTTTCAAAGATAAGGAACTGACTCTTGAACTAAGTATCTCTCCTGTCAACGATGAGCTTATGGATCTGATAAAATCCATTAATGAGAGCGTAAAAATACGTACTGAAGAAAATAAAATATTTGTGGAATCGAAAGAAGATATCAGAAAGGGACTTGTTAAAGCATTAAGCGACAATAATTACGAACTTTTGTATTTAAAACAGAGCGGCAGGGATTTGGACGAAATCTACAGACAATACTTTCTTGAAAAGGAAGGGGTGAAAAAATGAAGTCAAATTGTTTGAGGGTATTATACAATAAGGAACTGGCAGATCATCTTAAAAGCAAAAGATTCATAATTATACTGGCTCTTGTAGCAATAACCGGTATTACTGCTATCTATGCCGCTGCATATGGCATAAGATCAGCTGTTGAAGAGGAGAATAACTCTTTTGTATTCTTACGTCTGTTTACTGCATCGGGAAATTCAATCCCTTCCTTCATATCATTTATATCTTTCTTGGGACCGTTAGTCGGCCTGGCTCTTGGGTTTGATTCAATAAACGGGGAAATAAACAGAGGCTCCTTAAGCAGACTGCTGGCGCAGCCGATCCCGAGAGATACCGTTATAAACGGAAAATTTCTTGCGGGAGTATCCATAATATCCTTAATGGTATTTGCAATGGGTCTGGCTGTAGGAGGACTCGGAATAATTATGATAGGTGTTCCTCCGACTGCCGATGAAATACTTCGAATACTGGTATTTTTAATTTTAACTATACTTTATATCTCCCTTTGGCTGGCAATATCACAGCTCTTTTCACTGCTTCTGCGTCAGACTGCAACTTCCGCCCTTGCATGCATTGCAGTTTGGCTTTTCCTATCAGTTTTCGTTGGACTTCTGTCGGGTGCCATAGCTGAGGCTATTTACCCGGCAGATAAGGCAACAACGGTTGAGGCTCTTCTTAGCAAAAACATGCTTGAACTTACTCTGAACAGGATATCGCCATCAACTGTATATAATGAAGCTGTGGTAACCATGCTCAATCCGGGTGTAAGGACCCTGGGATTTGTAACCCAGGATCAACTGGTAGGTGCCATTGCAGGTACTTTACCGTTCTTACAGAGTTTGCTTTTAATCTGGCCGCATTTTATAACTTTAATAGCTGTAACAATGATTTGCTTTGCCGTATCCTATGTATTTTTTATGAAGCAGGAAATCAGAATGTAACAACGCACTGACTGCACAAGACAATATTGGTCTGCCTGTCGGCTCAAACATTTGGCTGACAGGCAGAAACTAGTATGATGAGCCATGAAAGTCATGAAGAATATTTCAACTGAAGACATCTGTCATGAAAACATATTGGATAGAGAAAAACAACTGGAATATCTGATGCTCAGGTTTGGCAAGAAGGTATACCAGTTAGCCTATTATTATTTAAGAGACAGGCAACAGGCTGAGGATATATATCAGGAAGTTTTTCTGAGAGTATATGAAAACCTGGATAAATTCAGGCAGGAAAGCAACTACTATACATGGATATACAGAATAACCGTTAATATTTGTAAAGATTATTTTAAGTCGGCTGCCTTCAGGAAAATAGTAACCGTAGGTATATCAAATGATTTCAGCAAATCCTGGCGCGATAGTAATAAACTTTTTGAAGAAGCTGAAGGCGGCGAGGTTTTCAGTCTTATATTAGATCTTCCAAAAAAATACAGAATACCTTTATGTCTTCATTATATTGATGATTTATCGGTATCGGAAATCGCCAATATACTTAATATAAGCCAAAATAATGTAAAAGTACGGCTTTACAGAGGAAGAGAAAAGCTTAAAACATTATTATCCGGGAGAAATATAAATGAATGATAACTTGAAAGAAATAATCAAAAATGAATCGAATAGATTTTTCTCCGATTTTAACAATCATAAAATGAGTAATGCTGTCTTTTACAGAATAAGAAATCATTATAAGGAGGAAAACAGAAAGAAGTTTATCAAATCCGGTATCGGTTTTAATTATGCCGTATTATCAAGGATTCCAGTGATTCTGGCATGCTTTGTTCTTTTAATCACCTCCGCTTTCTTATTAAAAGATAAAGCGCTTTATGAAAACGAGAAGGATGATATGTTGGGGAAACCTGTTTCCCAGCAAAAGATAAACGATTCAAGTTTCAAGGATAACTGGATTACCTTTTTCAAGATAAACAAACCTGATAAATTTCTGCAGGACAATTTGCTTGCCGTATTATGGGAAACAGGGAAAAACGGCGACTATCATATGGCTTACAGCAGTATGTTTGAAAACAGCAGTAAGCCTGAACCGGTCAGAATAATTGATTTTAACGATGAACAGCCATCAATGGTGATTATTTCAACAAAAAATCCTACAAAGCAGTATATTCATTACCGGGTTGTCGGATATTCGAACAGCAGAATTATCGAATTAATGGAACAGGATTATGTCACCGGTGGTGAAATATCGGTTATCGACGGAGTAATTAAAGAAACACGTCTTATGCCGAACACCGATTTCGATGAAAACTCAGGCAGTTATTTGCATCAAGTGGTTACTTATTATATACCTTATCAGATAAATAAATCAGGAGACATCTTTACATCGGTACAGAATCTAAAAATTAACAAAGGTGATTATATAGCAGTTCTGGGCAATGAAAATACACCGGTGGAAACATTGAATTCAGACCTTCTTATTGATTGGCAACCTGAAAATGAGCTGTTTAATTACAACAATAATATGAACACAAAATACTTCCGGACAGAAAACGCCGGACAGGAGGAAATATATATCAGGCCATTAAACAACAGTGGACAGGGCAGGAAAATTTCCGTTCTGATACAATAGACGTAAATAAGCAAACTTGTTTATCTCAATGAGAAATCCTGCACCCGCCTACTAATTATTACATATTAATTATTAAATTATATTTCTCTGGTCTCTGATCCCGGAATAACCATAGCGGCTCCGGTCGCGGTAGCAAACTCGGCATGATCCGGTATATGAAAAACAACCCCAAATAATGATGTCAACCCATCAAATATGTTTTTTGCCTGAGGCACGTTTGTCAGATTACCTGTAAGAACCACGTCTTTAACTTTTTCGTTCCTGGATGCAAACACTGCCAACATGCCAATGGTTTGAAATACAAGATTGATTATTCCCAAAGCTACATCTGCATTTGTAGCACGATCAATTATTTTTCCGAAATTCGAAGCAGTGGCTTCCCCGGACAGTCCTCCGACATTGTCATGGGATATGTCGGCTATTGAAAGATCAATATGCCTTAGATCCCCACCTTTTGCCATATCAATAATATCATTGAAGTTCCGTATGTTAAGCATGCGGTTGGAAAGCCCCAGCAGAGTACCTCCGCCTACCCCTGTGCCACCTATATGATATGCCTTATCCATATCAGCCATCACATAGGCAGTTCCCGTACCCATGCTGACTATTATGGCTCTTTCCAATTTGCTCAGGAACAGCCCTCCCATGCCTATAGCCAAAAACTCGTCAACCTTGTAGGTCGGGATACCGAATATCTTCTCCTCAATAAATGTTGCTCCTACGCCGGTTATCATTATCCTTTCAATATCGCCAAGATGCAGCTTATTTTCATTTAAAAATCTTCCAAATGCGCCATATATTGACGAAACGGGATCATTGGCCTTTACCAGCAGAGGACTGAAAAGTTCTTTTTGATCATAACCGACAATTTTGGTAGTGCTGCCTCCGACATCGATTCCAATAATCTTACTCACAATTATTCAACTCCAAACTACATTTTTTGAGTCTTTGCGTAGCGAAAATAAGCTGATGCAACAGGCATGGTTATCAGTCCGCTTATTATGGCCTCAGCTATAGCATTTGTAGTAATTACCGACAAAAGAATTACACCAAAAGGCATCCCTGCTTTTTCAACCAACTCACTTGCATAAATCAGGTAAAGCATGAGAAAAACCAATATAGTATTTGTAAAGCTTCCAGCCATGCCCCCGATAAATGTACTGACAACTCTATTGACAGGTTGCTTTTTTATCAATCTGATAAGGCCGGCATAAACGAAATATGCAATTACCCCTATAAATAACCTTGGCAGAACTGAAATAAGGGGATTCATAAAGAATGGGTCAAGAATGGTTACAGGTCGTGTAAGAGCATGTATCCACCCCAGGAGTCCCAGCGCGATTCCCATTATAAATCCGGCTGCAGGCCCCAATACGATACCTGTGATTATGGTGGGGATATGAATAATTGTTGCACTGATTGTCCCCAGTGGAATTGCTCCTAAAGGTGTCATGTCCATTACGATGGTAATGCCAAGCATTAGTCCCAGAAATGCAAGGTTTCTAGAATTTTTAAAAAGTTTTCTCATTTTGTCCTCCGTTCTCATTCCCTCATGGGGATATGATCCGATACTGTTTTTTTATTATATTCTGTCCGGTTTCGTGAAAATACCGGCACGATAAATATATCATAATACCGAATCTGAAAACAATAACACATGATGACTGAAAATACTCTTCCCCAACGTCATTTTTTGTTAATTATATATTAGATAATTCCTAAATCAAATAGTTAAAATAAAATATGTAAACGGCCATTGCACATTAGTAATATTTGTCGTAATATCAGGATAAACATCGAAAATATATGATAAAATAAAAAAACAGCTAGGGTGATAGTTTTGCATCATGTTTTTATAATCAATCCTGTTGCCGGCAAAGGCCGCTCTCTTCAAATGGTTGAAGTCATAAAGCAACGTTTTAAGGATTTTACGCATACATTTGAGATTTACATAACAGAAAAATCAGGACATGCTACAGAAATTGCCCGGCATGTCGCTTCGACCGGCGAAGCTGTCCGAATCTACTCAGTTGGCGGAGACGGCACTCTTAACGAAATCGTAAACGGAATTGCGGGTTTCCCAAATGTTGAGCTTGGCATAATACCATGCGGGTCGGGCAATGATGTGGCACGTTATCTGTATCCCGTGCTTGATCCTCTTAAACTTATCAAAGTATTGCCTTTCTCAACTTCAACAGTGGTCGATTTAGGCAGGCTCAACGATAAATATTTTTTTAACATCGCATCGGTAGGCTTTGATGCAGATGTTACCATAAACAGCCGATATTTAAAGAAGTTCCCTTTTATTACGGGTTCAATGTCTTATATTTTAGCTGTTTTGGTTACTTTGATCAGGTGCAAAAAGTATAAGCTTAAAATTATACTGGATAATAACGCACCAATTGATAAGGAGTTATTATTGGCTATATTCGCCAACGGTTCTTACTATGGCGGAGGCATGGAGGCTGCTCCCAGCGCTGAAATGGATGACGGAAAAATTGATTTTTATTTGGTTGATTGGCTCCCCCGCAGAAAGATTCTTAAATTTTTCCCTTTGTTTCAAAAAGGCAAACACGAAAATATGAAAGAAGTAAGCCTGTCAAGAGGAACAAAGGCAATTGTGGAAAGCGATCAACCTTTCCCCGTCAACATTGACGGCGAAACAAGCCTCGAAACTCGCATAACCGTTGAATTGCTTCCTGAATATATAAAAGTACTTATTCCATAGGAATTTTAAGTTTATTCTTTTCGTTGTTGAGCAAATAAAAGCCTTGAGGATTTTCTGGGTTTTTCTTGTTGTAGGCAAATGGTCTTTCGTCCATCCCCGAAAAAATCCCTCCTGCTTCTCTGACTATTATCTCCATTGCTGCCGTATCCCATTCCATTGTACGTCCGAACCTGTAGTAAGCTTCAACATCGCCTCTGGCCAGAAGACATCCCTTATATGCGCTGCCTGCCACTATAACGTGGTTTATGTTATTTATCTCAATCAGCTTATCCAGCAAGTCGGAATGATGGGACCGGCTCCTGGCCAGTCTGATATCACCTGTCCTTTCTGATACATGGAGGCGTTTCTCCTGGCCGTTTATAAGGGAAAATGCCCCTTTTCCTTTCCATCCGTAATAAAGTTCCTTATAGACAGGAACATATATTGCCCCTCCAATTGGCTTCCCCCATTCAGTAAGGGCAATATTTACAGTAAACTCATCATTTCCCCTGATAAACTCTTTGGTGCCGTCTAGCGGGTCTACTATAAAGCAGTATCTCTTTTCCAGCCTCGACAGGTGATCAGCCGATTCCTCAGCCAGGATTCCCATTTCGGGAAACGTCGCATTAAGCCCGCTGGTAATGATGTCATTGGCAATTTTGTCGGCTTTGGTTACAGGAGATTTGTCTTCTTTGTATTCTATCAGGATTTCTTTCTTATAATGCTTTAGTATCTCTTCCCCCGCAGTAACGGACAGTTTCTTTATAGTTTCAAGTATATTCTTTGAATCTATCAAGCTTTCATCTCCTAAACAATTCTTATGTATTTTTTGCGGCCACTATGATGTTCTATTCTATACACCTCTTTTACCTGAAAACCATGGGCAGCGCTGACGCTGAGCACCTGGTTCAAATACTGCTCAGGGAACAGTAGGCAATAGCCGCATCCGGTCCTTGTAATCTTACAGGGAGTTGAGATAACTTGAAAGACAATACCTTTTTTCTCAAACACCCGGCATATTCTATAAGCATAATTTCCAGAATCATAAAGTGCGATACAATCCACAATTTTTACCTGCAACAAGCATAATCATAATATATGCTATTCTTCATGCCTCAAAGGTGCCACAACCACCGGTACGGAATGACAGCAGCGCCACTTTTATCTGCCTTCATTATATCTGGCCAAAAACTGCCTGGTCCGCTCTTCCTTCGGATTATCAAAAACTTCCTGTGGGGTGCCCTGCTCGACAATTACACCTTCATCCATAAATATGATTCTGTCGGCTACATCTCTGGCAAAACCCATTTCATGAGTTACTATAATCATAGTCGTGTTTCTTTCGGCCAAATTCCGTATAACTTTTAACACTTCACCCGTAAGTTCAGGATCCAGAGCAGAGGTAGGTTCGTCAAAACACAAAATATCCGGCTTCAAAGCCAGAGCACGCGCAATGGCCACCCGCTGCTGCTGTCCGCCGGATATCTGATGAGGGTAAAAATTAAGCTTATCCGACAGACCCACCTGGGCCAGGAGACTTTTCCCGTTTTCCTGTATCTCTTCCAGGATAGCCTTTTTATTCTGTTTATAATCTGACCTCTCTTTTGCCAGTAATTCCGCTGCCAGAGTAACATTCTTAAGAACCGTATACTGAGGAAACAGGTTAAAATTTTGAAAAACCAGGCCAAAATGAAGGCGTTTTTTACGTACCTCGCTTTCTTTCTGCGTGCTGGGGTCCATTGCGTCGAAAATCACCTTATTATTTACGGTGATAGTTCCTTTGTCGGGTTTCTCCAAAAAATTAAGGCACCGAAGCAGTGTGGTCTTCCCACTTCCGGAAGACCCGATTATTGCCAATGCCTCACCCTTTTCCAATGAAAAATTAATACCATGCAAAACCTGAAGGGTATCAAAACGCTTTTCTAAATCTCTAACCTCTAAAACTGCCATTAAAAGCCCCCTCCTTTATGCACGAAAATAGCTTAATTTCTTTTCCAAATAATCAAACAGTACTGTTAACACGCCTATAAATACGAGGAAATATATGCCTGTAGCGAACAATGGCCAAATAAGACCTTTACTGCTGTAATCTCCGGCAATCATAATAATTTCCTTATTGGCAATGATACGGGCAAGGGATGTATCCTTGACTAAGGTCATCACTTCATTGCCAACAGGCGGTAAGATCCGCTTAATTACCTGAAGAAGCGTTACCTTGAAGAAAATCTGTCCCTTTGTCATTCCCAGTACCTGACCGGCTTCATATTGTCCTTTGGGTATGCTTTCAATACCTCCGCGATAAATCTCGGAAAAATAACAGGCATAATTAATGACAAAGGCTACTGTGGCCGCTACAAAACGCCCTGCATCGCCATTCGGCCAGGAAAAAGACATGCCTAAAAGCCCCGGCCCGAAGAATATAATAATAAGCTGGAGCATCAGCGGAGTTCCGCGGATAACCCAAACAAAAGTCCGCACCAGCCAGCGTAGCGGTTTAAAACGGCACATCGATCCAAACGCAATTAACAGCCCAAGGGGCAGTGAAAATACTAATGTTAATACAAAGAGCCTGCAGTTTATTAAAAAGCTCTCCGACAGGCGGCTAATTATCACTGAAATCTGATTCATATCCGGTTACCTCAATACATTATGCAGCACATACAATGGGGCAGAGCTTTTGCACTCTGCCCCTCTTTCGATTTTCTGTGTGCATATTCTAATCTGCTAATTCCAGTCCATACTTTTCAGCTAATTTACTCATGGTGCCGTCGGCAACCAATTCATCAAAAATCTTGTTTACTTCTGCACAAATATCCGAACCTTTACGGAACCCAACTCCATAATTTTCTTCGGCAAGATGATCAACAATCTTAATATCCTCATAATTTGTGCCTTTACCGGTCATGGTTTTGGCAAGAGTCAAGTCCAAAACCGCAGCGTCTGCGGTTCCGGCTTTTACTTCCATCAAACAATCCGTCTGTTTGGTCTTAGGAACATAGTTTGCCTGCTTCAAATTATCATCGTTCTTAACAACTTTTTCCCCAGCAGATCCCTGTTCAGCAACTACTGCCTTGCCAATCAGGGATGCTGTACTTTCATAGGCCGTGCCTTCCTTCACAAGAACCACCTGGGCATTCTTTACATAAGGTTTTGTTACTTCCATGTTGGCCTTTCTATCCTCGTCGATTGTCATACCGTTCCATATGCAGTCAATAGACTTGGCATTTAACTCAACCTCTTTTGTTTCCCAGTTTATTTCAACAAATTCAGGTTTCAGTCCGAGTTTTTCACAAACAATAATGGCTAGTTCTGTATCAAAGCCCGTAAATTCACCATTTTCATCTGTATAATTCATGGGAGCATAATCAGTGTAGCCAATTATAAGCTTCCCATTTGCCTTAACATAACTAAGGTCATTGTCTCCCGCATTGGTACTGGCTTTTTGCGCCCCGCAGGCGGCCAAAGCAATTGCCATGGTTAATACTAAAAGTATTGACAAAAGTTTTTTCATTTCCTAATCCTCCAATTTAACTGTTTAAACAAGTATTATTATATCACGTTAAAGAGATAAAGCAATAAGGCAGAGATCAAAACTTTCAACGAAAAAAGCCGGTCTCCTTGACATGATTTATCCCAGTGTCGTATAATAACAAGTGCACATTCCCGGGTATTTATGCACAATTAAGCTATATGCGCCCGTAGCTCAGCAGGATAGAGCACAAGTTTCCTAAACTTGGTGTCGCACGTTCGAATCGTGTCGGGCGTACCAAGGGTTTCAAAGATTTTTGAAGCCCTTTTTTTATGCTTATGCTCACAATTACATTATCAATAGATAATTCCGGATTGATGACTCATATATAATAACGACCTGTAAGTATCGCAATGAGATATTGATGCTAAAATATTCTATAAGCTGCAACAGCCGTCTGATAACCTTTTGAATAATAAATTGAAATATATAAAGTTGTCATATAAAATGTAATAGAAAATTATGATTGCTTCCATGTTTTATTTCATCAGATAATAACCCGAGAGGAGACTGAATATAATGAGTTCAATGAAAGCTGCTGTTATTGAGGAAGATGGTTCTTTAACGATTCGTACCGTTCCTATCCCTAAAATCAACCCTTACCAGGTCCTTGTAAAAATGAAGTATGGCTCAACATGTACAGGAACAGATCTGCGTCTTATGGAGAAAGGTCACCCTCACCCTGTTTTTTATCCATCTATACTTGGCCATGAAAGTGTTGGTCGGGCTATAGAAATTGGCAATAAAGTAACCACATTTAAAACAGGAGATTTGATTTCCCGTGTGGGCGCACCGGCTATGCCGGAGCTTGGTTTGGGTATTTGCTGGGGAGGATTTGCACAATACGGGGTTGCCACTGACTATGCCGCAATGGAGAGGAACGGAATACCACGTTCCGAATGGGAAAAGGCAAGAGTACAGAAATTGATACCTGCCGATATAGATGAGAAAGTTGCTCCGATGATGATAACCTGGCGTGAGACCCTCAGCTATACCACACGTCTTGGAGTAAAAAAAGGTGATCATGTATTAATATTAGGGTCGGGTGCAAATGCCCTTGCCTTTGTCAGTCACTGTACTTATGTAAAAGCAAAGGTGGTAACAATCGGAAGTATTACACGAAGTGACCTCCTTATCAAAGCCGGTGCTATTGCAAATATAGATTATAAATCTGATAAAATCTATCAACAGCTTGAGGCTTTATTCCCCGACGGTATAGATTATATTATTGACGCAATTGGATACTCCCGGAATACAAATATTGCTTTGCCGCTTTTAAAAGAAAAAGGTTGCATAGGAGTTTACGGCTGGCACTCCAGAAAGGATTACGGTATCAATCCTTTTAATGCAAATCATTCATTTAGTGTATATTGTGGAGGGTATGACGAACCTGAAACACATGACGAAGTTATAAAGCGTATCCGAGAGGGCGCTTTGGATGCTTCATTATGGTATGATATTGATAATCCGGTTCCCCTGGACAATATAGCAGAAGCCTATGCCGCTCTTAGGGAACACAAGGCATTAAAGTACTTGATTGACCTGGCATGAAACATTATTAATCTTGGCTCTTAAACAAGGTAGGGGAATTGGGCCATCCGCGTTTTCCGGTAATTCAACAAAGTTTATGTGAGATAATAACCTTGCCCGTTTCCGAAAATGAAGATTTCTGATGGGTTCCGGGAACCTTGTTATAACACAACTGTTGCTGACAGCAACAATCATTAATTATTATATAAAAGTAAAAAAGCAGCCGGTTCAAATCGGCTGTTTTTGCTTGCTTGTAAGGTGCTGTTATTACTTTATGATATCATACTGTCATTAACTTACTGTTTCCAGATTATTTAAAATACCTGCTGAAAACATAAAGAGCGTTACTCCCAGAACAAAGCTCCAGCCGCCCAAAGCGCATATCATATAAAATTCGCTTTCAGTAATCATCATAACTATCCCGGCCGCTACACCGCCAGGTACAATTATTAACAGGTTTACTATTACTTTTATAAATATCAATAATCCTTTGCTATGAATCCTACCAAACAGTCTCCGGGCCAAAATATCACTGTAAGTATAAACAGCGCCGGACAAAGTATATGTGATTATGCAGCTTAAAACAATTATTGCCGGTGCCTTAAAGAGTATTCCGGACAGCGTAAACAAAACAGCACCGTCGAAGAGATTCTTGATATGCTCCGCCAGGGTCGCAAAAAAGAGCTTTTCGTGGGGTGAAGCCGGAATCAGAAAAATATAGTGTTTTTCCATCTCTGTACTCAGTCTTCCCTGCATTTGCAGGAGCAGCAGCATATAAAGCGCAAAGAAAAGAACCATTGATAATGAAAATCCCTGTATCTCCTCCTTAGGCATCACCAGTCTGAACATAATGGCAGCCAACATAACAGATACTGATGATCTGTCAAAGAAAAGCACATAGGCGGTTTTCCTGAGTTCCAGCAAATGTTTGAAGAACAGTGCGCTGGCTCCGGTACCGGATAATTTTTGCTTCACACTGTTCCTGACTTTAAGCCCGAATGTCATTTTATTTCCTTCTCTTCTTGCTTTCACGGCTGCTTCCAAATATTCCGTGCCTTCCAGAACATCCTCATAATAATCAAGATTTGCACGGTAAAGGCCGACAACGGCTCCAAGAATAAGAGCCACCATTCCGAATAATCCTGTCCAGAACTCAGTGGTAAAACCTTTAATGGAGGCATTGGCAATGGAACTGGTCCATCCAATTACAGGGAAGTATCTGGCTATCGGATTATTAAAGACATAACCCATTGTTCCCACAATATTACGGGTTCGGGAAAGGCTTAATAAAAAGAAACCGGCTATCAGTAAAGCCAGGCCATCAATGGCCCTTTTGAGGATCTTCTTTCTTCCTGTCTTCTTCGTCGCCCATGAGTACAGAATCATACTGATCAGTGGATATGAGAGGGCATAAAAAATTGTTGCAAGCAATATCATCCATGTACCGTAAGGCTTTATATCGAAGTTGTTCTTAAGATTTGGAATCTGGCACAGCGCTATGAAAAGAAAAAGAAGCGTTCCTCCCAGCTGCTTGAAAAATCCATAAAGCAAAATATGGTTTGGTTTTATCGGAGCAGTAAAGGCCATGTTCACATCTGCCATTCTGAAATAAGTACTGCCTTTTTCAATACCTAATTTCAATGTCGTATAATACATAAATATGAAAACAACGGTTACTATTCCGGTATATAAATCGCTTGAGCCGCGCCTTATCAGGCCAGAGGGCATGGCAAAGGAGGCGATAAGCATGGTTACAACAAAAAGGGTGATAAAAAGATAACCAATAAACAGAATTGGTTTCTTAAAAACCCCTTTAATAAGATTTTTAAGAGTTTTCCTTACAATGAAGAACATGGCACTCATCGGGTTGCTCCCTCCCCCTCGGTTTTAGCGAAAAAGACATCCTCCAGGGATTCATCCTTTAACGCCATGGCATCCCTTGTACTGTTAAACACGATTTCCCCCTTATTCATTATGAGGGCCTTGTCCCATACATCGGCAATTGAATCAAGAATATGAGTACTTATCAAAACAGCACAGCCGGAGTTTTTAAGTTCAATAAATATTTCCTTGAGTTCTTTTATTGCCTTTGGGTCAAGACCAATCATGGGTTCGTCGAACATTACCATGCGAGGTTTGATCAAAAGGGCGCAACATATGCTGACCTTCTGCTGCATGCCTTTTGAGAGGTCCTTACCAACTTTATTCTTTTTGTCATCCATATCAAAGCGTGCTAAAAGCGTCTCAGCTGTGTCAGCCCAGTCCTGCAGCCCATAAGCTCTGGCTACAAACTCCAAATGATCCCAAACGCTTAGGGATTCATACAGTGCCGGTGTTTCAGGTACATATCCAAAAACTCTCTTCGCTTTAATGCTTTTGTTAGGTTTGCCGTCTATGGTAATTTCGCCGTCAAATCGTAAAAGACCCGCTATCGACTTAATTGTTGTGCTTTTGCCTGCTCCGTTGGGTCCTATTAATACGCCGATCTCGCCGCTGTTAATTTCAAATGAGACATCTTTAACTGCCAAAACCTTATCGTACTTCTTTGTTAAATTTTTAACCTTTAGCATTATAACCTCCATTTGTGGCAACCGGTGTCTATACATTTACAGCGATCAATATCATGCACCACAACACTTTTTATATTTTTTCCCGCTCCCGCATGGGCACGGATCATTTCTTCCTACCTTTGTACTAACTGCACGATGATCCTCGTTATATTGTTTCCTTATCGATGCGCGTTCCTCCGTTGTCAACAAATCGTTCCATTCCTCAAGCCCATACAACCAGTGAGCCTTTGCAGCAAGCATGTTATAGTATAGTTTATAATGAATTATTACTTTGTCGATTTCACTTTCTTCCGTGAGATTCTCAAGATCCAGCTTACTGTCAAGACTTGTATTGATACCATCCAGGAACCCCATGAAGGTAACGGTGTCCATATCATACTTTTTGGCCAGTTCGTCTATCCTTCCCGTAAGGCTGGTGGTTCCTGATGAGAGAATTTTTTTATAGGCCTGTTTTTCTTTTTCCAAATAATTTTGTATAAACTCTCGGTTCTCTTTTGTATGTTGATTTTCCAGCCTCTCTTGCCAAGCTTTTAGTAAACTCATGGTATATCCCTCCAATAGTGCACTTTTGCCCCTTAAAATGTCTGATTACATTTTTTCCGGCGCATCAATCTTTATCAGTTCAAGTATGTTCTTAATGACGATCCTGGTACAATCCACAAGAATAATCCTGGCATTCATCAAATCCTCATCTTCGCCCTTGACACGGCAGGCATTATAAAAACTATGGAAATGAGCCGCAACATCCATAACATAACGTGTTAAGCGGCTGGGTTCCAGACTCTTAGCCGAAAGAGCGATTTCTTCAGGATATTCCGAAAGCTTCCGTATAAGCTCAATCTCTTCAGGTTCCTTCAACAAGGTGAGATTTACAGAATCGACGGGCTTTGGTTCTATTCCTTCCTCCTTAAGTTTTCTAAGAAGGCTGCAAATACGGGCATGGGCATACTGAACATAAAATACAGGATTATCATTGGACTGTTTTACAGCTAAATCCAAATCAAAATCCAAATGGCTTCCGGCGGTTTTAAGATTAAAGAAGAAACGTGCGGCATCCCTGCCTACTTCTTCAAGCAGATCTTCCAATGAAATGGCTTTTCCGGTCCTTTTTGACATACGCGCCAGCTCACCGTTGCGGTAAAGCCTTACCAATTGGAACAAGACAACTTCCAGCCTGTCTTTGCTGATGCCGAAAGGCTCCATCGCCGCCTTCATTCTGGCAACATGCCCGTGATGATCCGCTCCCCATAAATCAATAGCCCAGTCAAAGCCACGGGTAATAAATTTATTGTAATGGTAGGCTATGTCGGCTGCCATATATGTGGCAACACCATTGTTCCTTACCAGAACCTCATCCTTTTCCAGACCCAGCTTTTCTCCGTTAAGCCAGATTGCTCCGTCTTTTTCTAAGGTATAACCCTTCTCGGCAAGAAAATCAATGGTTCTTTTAACTGCTCCGCTGTCATGCAATGTTTTTTCCGAAAACCAAACATCATAGGTAATTCCATAAGCTTCCAGAGTCTCACGGATTTTTCTTACATTTTTTGGTAGGGCATAATCCACAAGTATTTTTCGTCTTTCCTCGGGTGATTTATGGAGGAGGATATTCCCGTACTCTTCATAATAAGATTTGGCATGTTCTGTTATATCCTCACCGTGATATCCGTCTTCAGGAAATTCTACCTTATCTTCTCCCAACACAATCTGGAGATAACGGGCTTCCAGCGAAATTCCGAATTTTTCTATCTGGTTGCCGGCATCATTTATATAGAACTCCTTTGTAACATCATATCCTGCTTTTTTCAACACACTGGCCAGGCAATCTCCCAGAGCGCCGCCTCTGGCATTTCCCATATGAAGAGGACCGGTGGGATTGGCGCTTACAAATTCCACATTTACCTTGATTCCCTTTCCTAAATCAACCTCTCCATACTTGTCCCGTTTTTCCTGGATAATATGCAATGAGTCGTAGAGCCAGTCTCTTTTCAGGTAGAAATTCATGAACCCAGGCCCTGCGACTTCTGCTTTTTCAATATATGTTCCGGAAAAATCAAACTCAGAGGCTAAAAGTTCGGCTATTTTTCTTGGAGGCATCTTAGCCTGTTTGGAAACCTGCATTGCAATATTTGTCGAGAAATCTCCAAAGCCTCTTTCACGCGGAACTTCAATTAATATATCCTCAATTTGGATATCGGGAAGGCTTCCTTTTTTTTCGCATACAACGAAAGCCTCTTTTACAACCTTAAACAGCTGCTCACGTATCTTGTCAAAGATATTGTTCATTATCTTAAACCCCATTCCGTTTTCCTGCGTAATTAATTTTTTCGTTCACTGACGTTTACATAAAGTCTGTTTCTCCCGCCATATGAACGATTATATTCCAGTATATAGTCAACTTTTATGTCACCGCCGGATTTGCTTAAATTGACATCCACATTTTTTGCCGTAATCCCCAGCATGACACTTCCGTATTTAGTGTTATAATCTGAAAGATGCGTTTTCCCTTTTTCAAAAAACATCGTAGTATCGACATTCCCGTGCCTTATAAGTGTCACCGAGTTTTTATTGGCCCTTAGTGTTGTTGTGGTACCATCGAGACCGGTAATCTCACTTTCTTTATAACTTATAACGTAGTCACCGTCTTCCTTGTAGAGAATTCCTTCAGTGACAAAGCTCATTTTGTCGGATTCTCCGGAAGAATCATCCATAACGCTGTCAACTGTAATTATAACTTGCTTTTCCACGTTTACTTCCTTTCATAAGAGCGGGTTCTTTGCCGGTAATTTTCAAGCGCCAATTCAATAAGTCTCGTGATCAGCTCCGTATAAGGGATGCCGCTGGCCTCCCATAGTTTTGAGTACATGCTTATATCAGTAAAACCCGGCATTGTATTGATTTCATTTAATACAACTCTGCCCGATTCTTCCACAAAAAAGTCCACCCGTGAAAGTCCTGAGCAGCCTAATGCCTTAAAGGCTCTTACAGCATATTTTCTTACCTGCTCGATTATATTCCGGTCGATATTGGCAGGGATAATTGTAGTTGATTTACCATCTATATATTTTGCATTATAATCATAAAACTCATTGCTGGGAAGGATTTCTCCAACCGTAGATGCTATAGGGCTGTCATTGCCTAAAACCGCGCATTCTACTTCCCTGCCCCTGATAAATTCCTCAATCAGTATTTTGGTATCATATTTGGCGGCATATTGAAGCGCCTGCAGGAGGTCATCAGGCCTTTTTACCTTACTTACTCCTACGGATGAGCCGGCGTTGGCAGGCTTTACAAAACACGGCCAACCGAATTTTTCTGAAACTTTTCTCAAAATATCATCAATTTTTTCATCGATTTCGGATCTCATTACTACAATATAATCAGCCTGAGGAATTCCGGCATTGGCGAAAACCAATTTGGAAAACGCTTTATCCATACCGGCTGCAGACGCTAATATATTGCAGCCTACATACGGGACATCTGCCAGTTGAAGCAGCCCCTGCACTGAACCATCCTCGCCGTTGGGACCGTGAAGAACAGGAAACACAACATTAACGGTTCCATCAGTATTATATTTATCATCAAAGCTAACCAGTGCCATTAAGGTTGGAGTATTCTCAATATAATTGCTTAATAAACCTGCGTCTTTTCTTTTTCGAAGCTGGCTTCGCGCTATTTCCTCCCACTGCCCTGATCCTATTAAACTGATATCACCTTCATACTTAAGCCATTCACCTTTTTTAGTTATTCCTATTGTCTGAATTTCAAACCGGTTTCTGTCAATATTCTCAAGTACGCACTGCGCGGATATTCTTGAAACTTCATGTTCCGAGGATTGACCTCCAAATAGAACGGTTACTCTTATTTTACTCACCGGACGACCTCCACAAACGATTACAAGGGGAGCATCAATGCTCCCCTAAATATGGTTTTGATTAACAACTTACTTCTTCCAATAAATTATACTTTACCCGCTTATATTATTCAAGCGGTTCTTCTTCATCAGGGCTTTCAAGAATTACATCCTCGTCAATGTTCCCTACCGATGTAAGGCCGCTGTCTTCAGGCAGCACCAGTCCCACCTCTTTATTTACGACAGCATCGTTTCTCGGGAAGTCACTGCTTAATGTCACATTGTCTTTAAAATTCTTTGTGGTCTTCCCGTTTATCGTAATTCTGACCCTCTCGATTTCTTTCATTTCAGTAAGAGTGTTGACAACTGAATAGATTGTAAGTTCGGCCAGAGTTTTCCCTCCCGGGTGGTTCTCCATAAATTCTTTAGTAAAGTCAACAGTGGCAACCCTATCAGCGATTGTAACCGGGCTTCGCAAAGAAGTACCTTCAGGAATAAGAGGAGTAAGGCCTTCTGCTTTCGGACCCTTTATCAGCTCTTTAACCAAAACTGAAGCAAGCGTTTCGGCGCCTTTTTTCGCTTCCTTGATGTCAACATAACGTATCTCTTTTATCAGTTTGGTTTGCTGCTCATCACCAAAATATAGGATCACCGGCACCTTTTCGTTGAGTACAGCCGCTTCTTCTTCATCAATAGACAGGCTGCTTGCGGGTGTCAGATCCTCCTCGATATTATCTTTGCTGGTTTCAGTCGAGCCACAGGAACACATCATAAGAGCCAAAATCATTATAACAGCTATAACTCTGAATTTTTTCATAATGCACACCTCATGTCTGAATCCATTTTTATGTTTATGAACAGAAATACCCTTTTATTCTCTCAATCTTCTATTATTGTTTTTTTACGTAGTACTTTACAAAACAAAGTTATTGATGTAATATTATACATAATTTAGCACATTGCAACCTTTTTCAACATTTACGAAACGGAGACAGGACCATGAATAACAGGTTAAACAGAGAGAAAATCAGGGAGCTCATGAATAGCCGTTATATGGGAAACTATAACAGATTCAGCAGAGAACTGGGAGTAGATCCTGCGCATCTTTACAGATTTTTAAATACAGGAATAGGTGGCGGGAAGAAAATTATTTTCAGCTTAATGAATTATTGTGAAAAAAATAAATTGGATTACAAAAAATTCATTGATTTATAGCCGTTTTTATTGCACTTTACCCCTGACATGTTGCACTAAACAGAAAAAAATAATTTATTAATTTTTTGTTGTTTTTATGCTTATATTAAGTATTTTGAATTGTTTATAATGTTCATGTAAAGAGAAGACAATAAGAAAAACCCATAGCAAATAATGAAGACAATAACGAAAAAGAGAACGCAGCAATTAACGTAGTTAGATATACCCCTTTATTATCCCCTTTTATTCGCTCCTTTTGGAGCGGTACATTTTTAAATTTTATATAGATTCCTCCTTTATTACGAAAAAGACGGATTTTTATCCGTCTTTTCTCGTTAAAGGCAAAACATATTATATCTTTTTGAAAGTTGAGTCGGCAGAAGACTCCTTTGCTCTGAGGCACATTTTGGCGCTGAGCAGACCATCATACAAAGTTGCTTCTGATTTCTGTGTACCCTCAACAACTCCAATAAAGTTTACAGCTAACCTCTCGTCTCCGCCCCAATGGAAAACATTCTTTAGTCCCATCTGATATGTTGTGACTACATCATCAATGTGGTTGTAAATAAACAACTTGTCAGTATACCAATCAAATTCAAGAGTAGCTTTGTAACCGATTACACGAGCACCTCGGGAAGCTGCTTTCTTTCTTGCAACGAAATTCTGGGTATAAGTCGCATGGATACCTGATGCATAACGAACGATTACACTTCCGGAATCCATATTCCCGGTATCCACTGCAAAACAACACTGCTCACCCATTGGATTATCGTGGCGGATCTGCTCCATATAATATGGTCCTTCAGGGCATATATTTCTTTCGGGACAATCCCTGCAGTAAAGTTCAGCCGATTTGTTGCCCTTAAAAACGATCTTTGATTCCATGGCACATATTTCAACAGGAGATTCGCCTACAAGGAAGTTGATATAGTCTAAATCATGGGATGCCTTCTGGAGGAAAAGTCCACCGGTCTCGTTTTCATCACGATACCAGCCGTGATAGTATACTCCGCCGTACGGCACATTATTAAACGCCTGAACCTGAGTAATGACACAAAGCTTTCCGCTGTCAATTATCTCTTTTGCAAGCTGAACCACGGGAGATAAGCGCAGAGGGAAAGAGACAAGGACTTGATCGTTCATATGTAATCCTTCTCTTCCGAGCATGCTCAAATCTTCCTTGGATGTTACTACGGGCTTTTCCAGGAAAAGCGGAATATTTCTGCTCAGGGTCATCTGCGCAAATTTTGCATGACTGGAGCATCTTGTACCAATAAGAACACCGTCAAGCTTTTCGTTTTCGAACATATTTTCCGCATCAGAATATCTATGAAATGATCGTGCCAATTATTGAGAACGGGGATGTTGTTGCGCATGTATTCTTTGGACAGTTACTTGACGACACCTCTATATCCGACCAATGGGATATTACAAAAAAATCTGTGCAAGCTTTCCCAAAAATTGAGGAGCTTAAAGATGCTTTTTTCCGATTAAAAGATTTTCAATGGACGATATCAATTCCCTTAACAAACTTGTGGAGGCATGCACTTCTTACATCCTTTTACAGCAAATGATCAAAACTGGTTTCTTTTTCTGAAGTACAAAAGATAGACTTATACATAAACACAAATTATATGAGAAATATCACTTTGGACACAATGTCCAGAGAATTAGGAATATGCAAGACAAAACTATGTAAGCTCGCATCCAGTATTGGCCCTGGAGAAACCATTAACCATCTGATTACACAAAAGCGGCTGCAGCAGGCAAAAATTCTTCTGAAAAATTCGGATAAATCCATCTCAGAAATTGCTGAAGCAGTTGGATTCAATGATTATAATTATTTTCCCCGAATTTTCAAGAAGTATTATGGAATTTCCCCAAGAGACTATCGCAAGCAAAAACCGTAAATATTGGTTTTAGTGTCGTAAGAATGAAATCAAAAAGTTTTTATATCTTTACACCGCCTATGTAGACAGCCCTGCATTGCAAATCTTCGTCACAAACAACAAAGTCTGCAAGTTTTCCCTCCTCAATGGAGCCAATCTCCGCATCCTTGCCAATCTCCCTCGCGGGAATGATGGTTGCCGCAAGAATGGCCTGTTCCTTCGGGATACCAAACTCCACTGCTTTCCTCATGCAGTCGTACAGATTCGTAGCCGAACCGGCCAGTGTGCCGTCAGCCAGTCTGGCAACACCGCCAGAGAGGAACACGTCCTGTCCCCCCAGCGTATATTTCCCGTCCGGCATTCCACAGCAACGCAGTGCATCGGAGATGAGGCAGATTCGTCCAGGAAAGAGCTTAAACGCTATACGCACCGCGCTTGCATGAACGTGTAGTCCATCGCAGATAAGTTCTGCAACTACGTCCTCCCGCTCGCTGCCTGCTCCGATAGGACCGGGCTTGCGGTGGTGGATGCCGGGCATCGCATTATACAGGTGTGTCAGATGGCGTGCGCCAGCCTCAAAGGCGGCTGCCGCTTCCTCATAGGTGCAGTCAGTATGCGCAATCGAGACTGTGCAGAGCTTTGAGGCTTTTTCTGTAAACTCGACTGCACCCGGCAGCTCCGCTGCTACGTCCACGATGCGGATTAGGCCATCGGAAGCTTTGTAGAGACGCAGGAACGCCTCAAAACCCGGCAGGCGTATAAACGCTCCGTTCTGCGCTCCCTTTTTTTCTCAGAAAAAAACGGTCCTTCCATCTGGATACCCATAAGTCGCGCACAACCCTCCGGCTGCTCGCGATAGAATCTCGCCGCAGTTCTGAATGCTTTCTCCAATACATCGTACGGCAGTGTCATCGATGCAGGGGCAAAGCTCGTCACGCCCTTCTGCGCCAGATACTGCGCCATCTTTACAAGACCATTGTAATCACCATCGGAGAAATCCTCATCTGAATTGCCGTGGTTGTGGACGTCCACAAGGCCGGGAATGACAAACCGGTTTTCCAGATCGATTCCATCCTCGTTTTTGGGCGTTTCATCGAGGATTTGTGTAAATCTCCCGTTTTCCACGCGGAACGCGCCGTTTTGAAAACAGCTGTTTACGAAAATATTAGCATTTTTGTATAGCATCTCACACCTCCGGCAGGCTTGCCGCTGCCATTGACTGGCCGACCCGGCGGAAATTGTCATCCGGCAGCATAACGTTCAGTTTTGTTGAAATATCGGGATATTCTTCGTTTAAAACGCGCCGACATTCGGAGACGATCAATTCTCCGCCTACACCTGAGGCCACGCGCCCCAGTACAATAAGGTTTCGGATGTCGTAAAAGCGTTCGTACAGGCAAAGTGTATGGGCAAGATACACACCGATGGACTTGAAAATGTCAGACGCACCTGCATAGCCCTGCTCCGCATGCTTTTGAACCTCTTTGAGCTTCTCGGCAAGCGTCAGATTCTCAGGGAGTACGATACCCGCAACAGGTGCCAGTTTTGCCACTGCATCCTGTGAGAAATACTTGCAGCCGACACCAATGTCTCCCTGCCATTCATCCTGCATAGCATTTTCAAACAGATCTACCGGTGCAAATGCCAGATATTTCCATGTGCGTTATGTTTATCAGGATATAGGCCGACTGCCAAAAGGCGACCAGTTATACTGAGAATCAGATTGTCGACCAACTCATTCAAACCATCTCCGCTAACATCGGAACCAGGTTGACCCTGCGTCAACTGGCCGACTCTGCACATATCAGCCTCACGTATATGCACCGCCTGTTTCAGACTCATCTCAATATGACACCCGGCAAGTATATTTCAAAGATTCGTATGGAGGAGTGTAAAGTGCTTCTTCGTGAAGGGGTGCTTTCAATTGGGGAGATTGCCAATAGCATGGGGTTTTCCAGTCAACAGCATTTTTTAAGACAGTTCCGCAAGGTCTGTGGCATGACGCCATCAGAGTATGTACGGTCTCTTCGGTAAATATGGAACAAACCCTCAATACTATAAAGACTTCTTTATAATAACCCTAATCATTTAACCCTATGTTAGAGGGATTCTGTTATCTACCCATCTTTTCTCGTTTTTCTGACATAATCTATTATTTGTCTTGAAGCGATGGCCCCCTGCCCCACGGCGACTGAAACCTGTTTAAACACTCCTGTGCAGTCTCCTGCGGCGAACAAACCGGGAATATTGGTTTCCATTTTATCATTTACTACAATGTTTTTCCCTTCTGTGGCAATTCCCATTTTAAGCGCAAAGCTGGTAGAAGAAGCGCTTCCGTAAGCTATAAAAAGGCCGTCAATTATTTCTCTGCTGCCGTCTTCAAAAACTATTTCTTCTATTCTGTCCTGTCCCTGAAGCTCCCTGATCTTTAGCGTATTTATCTTAAGCTTATCAAGACTTTCTTTAAGAGCCTCTGAAACATTTAAAGGCATATTGTTTGTATATAAGGTTATATCCTGGGTAAACACCTCAAGATCCATTGCTTCATGAATAGCGTAGTCTGTATATCCCAGAACTCCGACCTTTTTATTGCGGAAGAAAAATCCATCGCACGTGGTACAGTAGCTTATGCCGTTTCCTTCAAACCGTTGAAGGTTTTTAATCGGCACCGTAACAACCGGAGCCCCCGTGGCAATCAGTACAGATGTTGCCTCATATTCGCCATTTACTCCGGTTACTTTAAATATATCGGTTTTTTCAATGTTAACCACTTCATCCTCAATAATTTCTGTGCCAAGTCTGAGAGCCTGAGCCACTCCTGTTTCCAACAGCTTTTTACCGCTGACAGGTTCTGCAAATCCAAAGTAATTCTCTATTTTATCTGCCTTTAACAGCATGCTGTCAGATTTCCCGATAACCAATGTCTTCAAATTAGCCCTGGTGGTATAAATCGCGCAAGATATCCCCGCGGGCCCTTTTCCTATAACTATAACATCGTATATCACAACTTTAACCTCCTAGTATTATTAAGTTGCGCTGTCAAGCGCAAGTTTTCTTGTTGCTTGATATAATGCACGCAGGCGCTGTGGACTGGTGTGACCTCCTACCGCTTTGACGGTTTTTTTAAGGCT
>Ga0134100_1000053_pt1 | contig 133968 bp, 125 predicted proteins | sample 11_taG_2_FD_94444 | JGI IMG/M metagenome (GOLD analysis project Ga0134100, IMG submission 94444) | Switchgrass degrading microbial communities from high solid loading bioreactors in New Hampshire, USA - 11_42_5_180_A3 metaG | ecosystem: Engineered > Bioreactor > Semi-continuous > Anaerobic >...
ATATATAACTCATGGTGCTCCTTTGCATATGTTTTTCTTGGTCGTTAAACATTTTACAATGGATCACCATGAGTTTTCTATTCTTTTGTCTTACGGCATTTAATTTTACAACTTACTTAAAAAAATTTTAGGGCAATTTATGGATGAATTTTAAATAACCGGCAGCAGCCTGCTGGCGCCGCAGGGCTTACCCTTATTACGAACTTTAATGTTTTGTGCGATATTTTGTCGAGTTTACACAATTATCAAATTTGTGTCTTTAACCCTAAACTTGATTCTGAATATATGATAATGTAGCCGCCATGTTCCTTGCTGCCTCAAAAGCATTTTTATATAATGTTGAATCTTTTTTAACAGCCAAACTTAAACAGTTTACAACCCTTTCCGGATTTGATAAATCATTTACCCTAATTCTAACTTGCAGCACCCTGCACTTATTGCTTATTTTCTTGCTTCTCGAACCTCCGACAATGGCTCCTACCGGACCAAATAAAATCCCGCCAGCCAAAGCGCTTCCTGCCCTGCCTTTTGCGATGCTCTCGCCATCCTGATAAACTTCAAATTCGTTTAAATCTGAATATTTGTAAATTTTTATTTGTGAATCCTTCCCGGTTTTAATCGTCCATTGCTTATTTTCATCATCGACGAACAAAATACCGTCACCTGCAACAACTTTTTTGCTAATAATAAAATTTAGTTGCTTCAGCTCGTCTTCAAATTCTTCATTGGCCTTGTTTTCATTTTTAGTCTGATTGACGGCTCCTATTATGATAAACAGTAATAATACAACTACTATAACCAAAAATATCATATGTTTCCCTCCTACTTCACTTTTTTCTCCCATATAGCCCATATCTGCATTGTGTCTCCCTTTGGCCTTTGACACAACGCCACCTTGCCCAGCATAATCCTTCAGCCGGGATGTTGCGGCGCTGGAAAAGCTATAGAATAAGTAAAAGAGACTGGTAAGAGTATTCCAGCCTCTTTATGCTTGCCGTAGGAAACGGCAAAAATACGAATAACTCTATTAAATAGTATGACAGAGCATAATTAAAATATTCAGTTTTACTGAAAATTCTTCTAAGCCGGCAAGCCTGCTGAAGCCAAGAAAGACATATACCTGCATACAGACACCGGTACAAAAAGGGAGAAACAGATAAAAAATAGAAAGCCCCGAAAATCGAAATCGGGGCTTTGAACTTTCTGTACGGTATTTGTACGGTATTTTCAGTATGGCGTTGGTGCCGGAGACCGGAATCGAACCGGTACGGGAGGTGAGTCCCGCAGGATTTTAAGTCCTGTGCGTCTGCCAGTTCCGCCACTCCGGCACGTTCGAATGACTAGATTATAATAGCACAAAGGCTATATAAAATCAAGTGCCAATTTTTAAACGCCAAGGGTTGTGAAATCTATAATCAATAAAAATGAGCCGACTTTCTGTATCCGCCGCTGCCTCTCTTCGATTCAAAGCTCTTCTTGAGATCATGCATCTTTTCGTCGCTGTCCCTCATAAACTTTGCCAGCCGCTCTTCAAAAGACATGTTTTCAGTATTGCTTCTGGTCCAATCAATGTCTATAGGTCTGCTTGATTTAGCCGCAGGTTTGCTGTCCAGAGCTCTCTTGATCGATAGGCTTATTTTCCCGTCGTCGTCCACCGAAATGACTTTCACTTTTACCAGCTGATTTTCCTTAAGATGTGCCTTAATATCCCTTACATACTCCTCTGCAATTTCTGAGATGTGCACCAAACCTGTTTTTCCATCGGATAGCTGAACAAAGGCTCCAAAATTCGTTATGCCGGTAACCTTCCCCTCAACTATCTTTCCTACCTCAACCAGCATATAATAAAAAATCCTCCTTAGGTTATAAAGTAATTCGATTATATAGCATATCCAGGCTTTCGTCAAGCATCTAAGTCGAGCAGAAGGAAAACAGATTACTTGTTTATGTCAACAAATATCCTTTCCCCCGGCTTTACCATACCGAGCTTTTCCCTGGCTATTTTCTCAACGTACTCGTCACTGCCCAGCATCTCTTTCTGCTTTTTGAGCTCCTTGTTCAGCTTCGTCTCTTCCTCGATTTTCATCTGAATGCTGTTCATCTCAATTTCCTTTGCATACAACACTTTTTGCTGGTCAATAAACACGTATGCAAAGTACACGAAAAACCCGATTATGACAAACAGTCCCAACTTTGACGTTTTTCTTTTGTTCATTTCATACCAGCTCCTCATATGTGAAAGCTGTCAGATCAGCTTAGGATTATATATTTCTACATTAAAAAATAAAATCCTGCTGCTTTATATTTTTTTTCTAATATTTTTAATCATTTTTTTCCAGATGGCAGCTCTGGCCAGTTTACTTTTCCCCAGGCCCTTAACCCTTCTTAAAGTGTTTCGGGATGCTTTAAGAAAAAAACCGGCAGGAACTGCCAGTATTTTAAAGACGATTCTAAAAGGATATGTCATCGCCAGCCATATCATGCTAAAAACCTTGCAAACAATTCTTATAATGAACAGGGAGGATTTCATTATGGCTCTGCTGAACAACAGGATATATAAAACCACGCCCAGTAGCGTCCCTAAAAAAATATAGCCTCGTATTTCACCTTCATTGCTGTAATACACGACGGCAAACATGACTAAGGATACAATTATCCAGTAAATGAAGTCTTCAAAGTAAATGACTATGCTGCTTGTTTTAATCGCTCTTCTTTTAATTCTGAAAACATCATAAATAAAGGCAATCAGCATACCGCCTGCAACCGAACATAAAAAAATCCTTGCCTGATCGCTAACCGAAATAGGCAATTTAAACCACCGGCCTTCTATTTAAACATTCTTCCGAAGAATCCGAATCCTTTAGACCTTGAACCTTCTCTGTCGGAGTATTCGCAGCTTATTATATCTCCTTCAACATTAAGCTCCGAGCTGTCAAGGTTCAGCTTACTGATATGAAGATCCTCACCACGTATGACCAGCGTACCTAATTCGGTTTCCACAATCACGCACTCATCATTAAAGCTTTCAACATCTATAACTCCTGAAACATTCAGTCTCTCTCTGTTTTCGAGAATAAGGCTTTGAACCTTTGGCTTTGGAACCTTTTTTTCCTCCATCACCATATAATCCCCCTTTTCAGTGTATAGCCCCTTTCCTGCTTTATTATTATGCATGTACAAATAAAAAAATAACCTCTAATATATAAATTAGGGTTACTTTTTTATCGCAAGTTTTTATAGGATTTACAGGATTTTGTACATTTCTTTTGAATCTGTTTTTGAAACGTGTTCTGCCACCGATATAACCTCCACTTTGGTGATGCTGTTTCCAAACTGTATTTCAATTATGTCCCCCGGTTTCACTTCAGAGCTCGGTTTTGCTATCTTGCCATTGATTTTTACGCGTTCCTGTCCGCAAGCCTCATTGGCAAGAGTGCGCCTTTTTATCAGCCTTGAAACTTTAAGGAACTTGTCAATCCTCATCAGCAATACCCCCTTTGGCTACGGGAAAAGGCTTCGGATAAGAAGCGCTTTCCCGCACACCAACTTATTTATAACGTGTGGCTTTTAAATTAAAAGTTAAATGCGCTCCACACATCTATACCAAGTCTCTCCATGCCAAGTGCAAATTTCAATTTTATCATAGATCTCTATTCACTAAATCTTTTAAAACCTTTCCAACTTTGAAAATAGGAACTCTAGATGCTTGAATCGTTATTTCCTCCTTGGTCTGCGGGTTTCTGCCTTTTCTTGCGGCCCTCTGCCGAACTTCAAAAGATCCAAAGCCTACAAGTTGGACCTTCTCTCCTTTTACAAGGGCATCCTCTACGCACTCCATAAAAGCGTTCAAAACTTTTTCCGTGTCCTTCTTAGACATCTGAGTCTTTTCTGCCATGCTTGCAACCAGTTCTGCCTTATTCATCTGCCTACCTCCTTTTCCCTATATAGTTTTATCCCTTTTCCTCAGAAATATGTATTTTTGCCTTGTTCCACAGCTCGTCCATTTCAGAAAGGGTCATTTCCTCCAGCTTCCTACCGGCTTTAAGGCTTTCCTGCTCTATATACTCAAACCGTTTAATAAACTTGTTTATTGTCCCTGTTAAAGCCAGCTCCGGCTGCACCTTCAGAAATCTCGACAGGTTCACAAGGGCAAAAAACACATCTCCCATTTCATCCGATATTCTTTCCACATTTTTACTGGTATATACATCTTTTAACTCGCGAATTTCCTCATCGACCTTGTCAAATACATCCTGGATGTTATCCCAGTCAAATCCAACCTGGGCGGCTTTTTGCTGTACTTTATAGCTTCTCATAAGAGCAGGCAGGTTGGAAGGCACGTCCCTGAGGACCTCGGTGTGGCTCTTGACGTCTTTTTCTTTTCTCTTTATAGCTTCCCAATTGTCTACAACCTCATCAGGCGTCTCAGCCTTGTCCCCTCCAAAAACGTGGGTATGCCTGAGTATCATCTTGCGGCATATGGAAGTAATCACGTCATCAATATTAAAGGTCCCTTCTTCGCTGCCTATCTGGGCATGGAAAACTACCTGAAGCAACAAATCGCCCAGCTCCTCGCACAGCTTGTCCTTATCCTTTAAATCTATCGCCTCCAAAACCTCATAGGTTTCTTCTATCAAATATTTCTTAAGGCTTTCATGGTTTTGGTCCCTGTCCCAGGGACAGCCTTTTTCGCTCCTCAGGAGCTTCATTATTTCCACCAGATCAGAAAATTCATACTTATCCTTGAGCATTTATTTCATCTCCCTCCCACCAAATCCGGGTCGTCGCTATAGGCTTTATTATAAAGTCTAAAATTTATAAATTCAACTTAAATTTTCCTTCATCCCAATAATATTTATTATTTGGCAGGAGAAGAGCACATATTCAGCAAACCGTTACATCGATAACTTTCAGCCCGTAAGGTTCCAATTCCAGCTTAGCACCGAGATAAATCTTGAAGGTTTGCTTATCCGTGGTAAAAATAATAAAAGCGCATAAAATGGGCACTGAAATTCTCAAACCTCCAAAAACTTAAAAAGCATCAAAATTTGACTATATTTGCCTTCTATTGTATAATATTATTGTGTAACTTTTAACAAATTAACTTTTCGGAGGTAACTAAATGAAGTTTTTATTCAAATTAATCTGCTTGTTCATTGCAGCATTCGTATTGGTTACAGTCTTAGCCGGATGCTCATCGGATGAGCTCACACTTTTCAATGCCATGCTCAATAGCGAATCCATAAAAACGATGGAAAGCAAAACTGAAATATCCATGAAAATGGAAGCTTCGGGATTATCCGAATCTGACCAGGAAAAACTCGAAATGGTGCTTCCCTTGCTCAATTCCTCCAGACTGGTTATTGATCAAAAGCTATCCAGAAATGAGGATAAAACTGTTGCAAAATCACAAATAAGTGCAGACATATCCCTTGGCGGTATATCTATGAATACGGAAATATGGGTCGATTACGACATTACCGGCAGCGAGCCCAAATTAAAAGAAATCATTAAACTTCCATTGATAGCCTCCATGGGAATGCCGGAAGAATACAAGGGCAAGGAATATATGGTCCTTGACCTCACCCAGAGGCCTGAAATGGAAGGCAGCTCCATGGCCAGCTTAAAGCAAATGCTTGATATGAACCGCATTCTTACCAAAGAATTCACGGAGTTTTTGAAAAAATACGCCGCACAATTAAAACCAGGATTTGAAGTTGTAAAGCTGAAAGAAAGAAAAACGGTTTCCGGCAAACCATTACAGGTTTATGAATTAAAACTGGATGATCAGACGTTTAAGGCTTTGCTGAAACACGCAGTAAACAATTTTATTGAAGACAAGGATGCTCTGAGTCTGATTGAAAAATATCTGACATCTATGGCATCTATGCCCGGGTTTACTGCCGAAGGACGAGAAGATTCCCAGGCGGAGCTTGAAGAGACTCTGGCAGATTTGAATGCCGGAATGCCAAAATTCAAAGAACAGTTTAACAAGATAATGGATGCCCTCGACGATGTAAAAATCATTGGAGACAAGGGCGTCACCATCCGTTATACCATCGATAGCCAAGGATATATCGTAGGTGAAACAGGCACCCTTGACATTGAAATCAATAAACCGGCAATCGAACAGGCGGTGAAATCGCTGGACCCGGACTCTTATGATGTTGCTGATTCTGTGAGTTCCAACGAGGTATATAAATTTACCTTTGATTTTACCACAACTATAAGCAACATAAATAAGGCTGTCGATATCCAATTGCCCGAATTGAACGATGAAAATTCATTTAACATGCTAGACATGTCAGAAGCTGCAGAACCTGCTTATGAACAAGGCGAATAAAGGTCGCAAAATAAGAAACGGGGTGTACTTTTCATGCACTCCGTTTTTTATTTCATCGTCATCTTTCCCCGTGCCAAAATGCCATTTATTATTGTCATTCAAATTCCCTGAAGCCCATAGCCAGCCAGTCATTTTTTGTTATGGTATTTTTCACGGGAAGCCCGTTTCTTTTTTGAAAAGCGTGTACCGCAGCTTTAAGTTCATCATTATATATGCCCGATACATAACCTTTAAAATATCCTAAATCCTTGAGCCTTTGCTGAATCGCCATCACATCCGCTCCCCTGTCCCCGGGTTCCAGATTTTTAAATCCTCTCCCGAAAGGCCCGAAACAGCCCTCGACAATCACCACAGGCGTACCATAGGGAATAATATCATAAAGCTCTCTTACATGCCTGTTATACATGCGTATGCAGCCATGGCTGGCGGAATGGCCTATCGAACTTTCCCTGGTGGTGCCGTGTATGCCATATTTACCCCAGGGCACGTTCAGTCCCATCCACCTGCCGCCGAAACCCTCCCCCCAATCGCCCTTTTCGACGATTTTCCAGAATCCCAGGGGAGAAGGCCAGCCTGGCTTTCCGGAAGCTATGGGATATTTTTTGATACATTTTCCATCCTGAAGCAAGTACAAGGTTTTATCCTCAATTTCAATAAATATGCAATATTCCGATTTCTTTGTTGCATCGACTAATTGCTTATTAGCCTTCAGTTCATACCGGTAATCAAGCATAATCCGTATTGCAGACAGCATAAGCAAAAGAGCAAAAAAAATTCCTGCCACAATCTTATTTCTCAAACCAATCCCTCCATATTAAAAATATATGAGGAGGGATTTCTGTTTAGACGAAATATGAAAGGGCTTCTATTCTGCTCTTATCTCGAACCTGTCAAACTTGACTTTCTCAAGAAACTGCTCCGCAGAAAAAAAGGTCCTCCTGTATGCCGCAAACTCAGAAGTATTTTTCTTAAGCCATAAGGGAACCTGGATGTCCAGTTCCCTGCAAAGGTTTATGAAGCACTCCTCCAGCGCATCCCTGTAGGAAAGACTCTTATCGTTATTCTCAACAGAAGCTTCTTTGATAATTTTTGTGCCTTTTATAAGCTTGCCGTGCAGTTTCAAAGCCCTTCTCCTTTTTAACCTTATTATCCTTTTGTTTTTATTATTATAACAGGAGTGGGGCACTATTGCTATACAATTCATATATTTAAATTCAACTGTTTTGGAATTTTGAGCTGACAGGAGGCTTTAATTTGCAGTCTTTCAACTCTGAACCAATGCTGTGGGACATTTTTTAAAAATCACAAAAAGCATCATAAAAAGGACAGTTTTATACTGTCCTTTTTAGATGTTTCTGCGCCATATTCACAGCAATATCCCGGCTTATCAGCCTTTACTTAAAATTACTCTTTGCTCAACTTGTACTCTATAGAATCCACAAGGGCTCTCCAACTGGCCTCGATGATGTCTGTTGAAACGCCTATAGTGCTCCATACTTCCTTTCCATCCGAGGACTCGATCAACACCCTGACCTTGGCAGCAGTAGCCGAATTGGAATCCAGCACCCTAACCTTGTAATCCGTCAGTTTCATCTCCTTAATTTGCGGGTAGAATCTCTCCAGAGCCTTCCTTACCGCATTGTCCAGCGCGTTCACCGGTCCGTCGCCCTCTGCAGCAGTGATCTCTTCCTGCCCGTCAACTTCGATTTTTATCATCGCCGAAGAATTTACGCTGTTGACAGTAGGCTCGTCTACAATAACTTTAAACTCTTTCAAATTAAAGGATGGCTTGTACTTCCCTAAAACTTTTCTGACGAGCAGCTTAAAAGAGCTCTCGGCGCCTTCATACTGATAGCCTTCAAATTCCATCTCCTTAAGCTTTTCAAGTATAAGCTTTGTTTCAGGAGAATCCTTTGTAAGGGAAGGCTCCACCTCGTTAATAATATTTAATACCGCACTGCGTCCTGCCACCTCGGACATAAGGAAAACTCTCTTATTCCCAACCGCCTCAGGGTCGATAAGCTCATAGGCATAGGTGTTTTTATTTACAGCATCGGCATGCATCCCCGCTTTGTGTGCAAAGGCGGTACCGCCTACGTAGGGCGCCCTCTCATCATGCACCACATTGGCAATCTCGTTTACATACCTTGCAATGGAGGTGAGGTTTTTCATGTTCTCGTCGGGAATGCACTTATAACCCATCTTCAACTGAAGATTGGGTATTATGGTAGACAGATTGGCATTGCCGCACCTTTCTCCATATCCGTTGATGGTACCCTGAACCTGGGTTGCGCCTGCCTGTACCGCCATAATGGACCCCGCAACTGCCATACCGTTATCGTTGTGGCAGTGTATCCCTATAGCTACATCAAATTCTTCCACAACTTTTTTGGTTATTTCGTAAATATCCAAAGGCAGCGTGCCGCCTTTTGTGTCACACAGGCACAGACTGTCCGCGCCCGCGTCTGCGGCAGCCTTGAGCGTTTTCATCGCGTAATCGGGATTCGCTATATATCCGTCAAAGAAGTGCTCAGCATCATACACCACTTCTTTTCCCCTATCCTTGAAAAACCTCACCGTCTCATAAATCATCCTCAGGTTTTCTTCCAGGGTAGTTTTTAATATATCCGTCACCTGGAAATCCCAGGACTTTCCGAATATTGCCACCGCGTCTGTTCCCGCTTTCAAGAGGGAATTGACATTCGCATCATCATCGACGGCGATATTGACCCTCCTTGTGCTTCCAAAAGCAATAATTTTTGTGTTTTTAAACCGCATCTTGCCGACGCGTTCAAAAAATTCAAGGTCCTTGGGGTTTGAACCGGGATTTCCTGCTTCAATATAGCTTACGCCTAGCCTGTCGAGCGCATCAGCTATCTTAAGCTTATCTTCCACAGTGAAGGATATGCCCTGGGCCTGCGCTCCGTCTCTCAGCGTAGAGTCATAGATAACTACATTTTTCACTAGTCAACCACACCCCCTAAGCAACCGCGTTGCTGCATAATTATCCTTACTCCGAATCTTAGTTTTATAGCTGTCATTCCTGTTTGATTATCCCTTCGCCAAGCTCGCTTATCGTCCTGTTGATAGCATTCATGTACGCCCTTACGCTGGCCTCAATTACGTCGGTGCTTACACCCCTGCCTATAAAGGATCGGCCGTCTTTCGAAACCCTTACCGTAACCTCACCGAGAGCGTCTTTGCCTTCAGTTACTGCCCTGAGGCTGTAATCCTCAAGTTTTAAATTGAATCCGACTGCCCTTTCTATAGCGTTAAAGGCCGCATCTACAGGGCCGTCCCCTGTGGCAGCTTCGGTTATGATGTTCCCGTTCCTTTTTACGCTGACGGTTGAAGTAGCCACCACCTTATTGCCGCTGCTTATCTGGAAGCTCTCGAGCTCAAAAATTTCAGGGATCCCGGAAACTTTTTCTTCAACCAAGGCCTCGATATCTTTGTCTGAAACTTCTTTCTTCTTGTCTGCAAGTTTTTTGAACTTCTCGAAGGCCACCTGCACTTCCTCAGAGGATAAGGTATATCCCAGCTCTTTGAGCCTTTCTTCAAATGCGTGCCTTCCGGAAAGCTTCCCCAGCACCATCCTGTTCTTTGACAGACCGATGGATTCAGGCGTCATTATTTCATAGGTGCTCTTCTCAGACAATATGCCGTGCTGGTGAATGCCCGACTCATGGGCAAAAGCGTTTGCACCTACAATAGCCTTGTTAGGCTGCACATTTACGCCTGTCAAACTGGTCACAAGCTTGCTTGTTCTATAAATTTGGGTAGTATCTATATTATGAACACAAGCGAAGTAATCCTTTCTTGTGCTTATCGCCATGATCAGCTCTTCCATCGCCGCATTGCCCGCTCTCTCCCCGAGCCCGTTTATGGTGCATTCCAGTTGGGTAGCCCCGTTTTCCAAAGCGGCAAGGGTATTGGCGACAGCAAGCCCCAGGTCATTGTGACAGTGGACGCTGATCTCCGCTTTGTGGATATTGCTCACATTTTCCTTTATGCCCCTTATAAGCTTCCCGAACTCCACAGGCATCGTATAACCTACCGTATCAGGTATGTTTACGACCGTCGCTCCTGCCTTGATCACTTCTTCCAGAACCTTGTACAGAAATTCAACCCTGGTTCTGCCTGCGTCCTCAGGAGAAAACTCCACGTCCTCACAGTACTTTTTTGCGTATTTGACTGCGGCCACAGCCCTTTCTAAAACTTCTTGCTCTGTCATTTTGAGCTTGTATTTCATGTGTATGTCAGATGTAGCAATAAATGTGTGGATACGCGGCCTTTCTGCGTACTGGACCGCTTCCCACGCCCTGTCTATATCCTTTTCAACCGCTCTGCTTAAGCTTGCTATTGTCACGCCTTTTATGTTTTGGGCAACTGCCTTTACAGCTTCAAAATCGCCTGGAGAAGCTATTGCAAAGCCGGCTTCTATTACATCAACACCGAGTCTCGCTAACTGCCTTGCAATTTCAAGCTTCTCCTGAATGTTCAGGTTAACGCCGGGAGTCTGCTCCCCATCCCTTAAAGTGGTATCAAAAATCTTGATTCGAGTAGCCATTTTGAACCCTCCTGCTATCAATCTCATATTCATAAATATCCGTGGGCTTGAACGCAGGTGATAGGGCTTAGGGGCTCGTGCATATGGCTTCCTGCACCCATTGCCCGTACCCTATCCATCTGCCTTTCAAGTTTTATCTTTCTATTTTTGTTTCGCGAAATATATCCTCTGCTGCTTATGCCGGTGAATGTTGCAAAGCTTACTTCTTAAGCCAGCTCATCATCTTTCTAAGCTCTGCCCCGACTTTTTCAAGCTGGTGTTCGGATTCCCTGCGCCTCATGGCAAGGAAATTTGCCCTTCCGCCCGAAGCATTTTCCGTTATCCAGTTGGATGCAAACTTGCCGCTTTGTATTTCTTCAAGGACTTTCTTCATCTCTTTTCTTGTTTCTTCAGTTATTATCCTTTTGCCGGTAATGTAGTCCCCGTATTCAGCCGTATCGCTGATGGAATATCTCATGAAGGAAAATCCGCCCTGGTTTATCAGATCTACTATGAGCTTCATTTCGTGTATGCATTCAAAGTATGCTATTTCCGGCTGGTATCCTGCAGCTACAAGAGTTTCAAAACCAGCCTTCATCAATTCGGTAACTCCTCCGCACAGCACTGCCTGCTCGCCAAACAGGTCTGTCTCGGTTTCCTCTTTGAAGGTTGTTTCAAGGATTCCCGCCCTTCCTGCGCCTATTCCGGCGGCATACGCAAGGGCATAGTCCTTGGCTTTTCCGGATGCATCCTGATAAACGGCTATCAGCGACGGCACACCCTTTCCTTCTTTATACTGACTCCTTACGGTGTGCCCCGGACCTTTCGGAGCAACCATTATGACATCAACGAAGTCAGGCGGCACAATCTGGTTGAAATGGATGTTAAAGCCATGGGCAAACATAAGCACTTTTCCCTCTTTAAGATGAGGCTTGATGCTTTCTTCATAAACCGCCGGCTGCACCTGATCAGGTACAAGGATCATAATGATGTCGGCAACTTTTGCCGCTTCCGCCGTGTCAAGCACCTTCAAGCCATCGTTGACAACCTGTTGCCTCCTAGTCGAAGTGGGCGTAAGCCCTACAACCACATTCAGCCCGCTGTCCTGCAGGTTCTGGGCGTGGGCATGCCCTTGGCTTCCATAGCCTATTACGGCTATGGTTTTACCTTTCAATAAGCCAAGGTCACAATCACTGTCATAATACATCTTTGCCATATGTATATCACTCCTCGTCACCATTATTTGCTTTTATGTATTTATTACCTCTTTCAAGGGCAATTGTACCTGTCCTTACGATTTCCTTGATGCCAAACTGCCTGAGCATATCCTCAAGAGCCGCCACCTTTTCGTTGTCCCCGGAAATCTCAATAGTCAATGTAGTTTTGGAAACGTCCACAATCTTTGCTCTGAATATTTCCACTATTTGCACTATCTCCGCCCTGGTGGATGCTGTAGCCTGCACCTTTATCAGCGCAAGCTCTCTGCTTATCGAATCCTCTTTATCAAGCCGTTTTATTTTTATAACATCGATAAGCTTGTTTAGCTGTTTGCTCACCTGCTCAACTATATATTCATCCCCGTCGACAACTATAGTCATCCTCGATACATCCGGGTTTTCGGTCACACCTACCGCGAGGCTGTCAATGTTAAAGCCCCTCCTGCTGAACAGTCCGGCAACCCTTGAAAGCACTCCTGCGTGGTTTTCGACCAAAACCGATAAAATGTGTTTAGCCATCAATTCATACCTCCCTTGATTTAAAGCGTCGCCTCCTCCGGGTCCACAACGCACTCCAACAAGTATGGCCGATCATCTGAAAGCATCTTTTTCAGGGCGTCCGCAACTTCCGAATCCTTGCAGATGCGCTCTCCTTTAAAGCCATAAGCTTTTGCAAGCTTCACAAAATCAGGATTTTCATCCAGGAACACCTGTGAATAACGGCCGCAGTACTTTATTTTCTGTATTTCTCTGACCATGCCCAGTCTTGAATTGTTAAATACGATTATTTTTATGCCCAGCTTATTCTGTTTTATGGTGCCCAGCTCCTGCATGGACATCTGGAAGCTTCCGTCACCGCTTACCACAACAACCGTAGCGTCAGGCTTTCCTATTTTCGCTCCGACAGCCGCAGGCAGCCCGTAACCCATAGTACCCATGCCGCCTGAAGTTATGAAAGTTCTTGGCTTTCTCACCTCGTAGTAATTCGCTGCCCATATCTGGTTCTGGCCAACCTCGGTAGTGACGATAGTGTCTTCCCCAACCATCTGGGACAGCAACGCCAGCAGATATCTTGGGTTGATCGGCTCATGCCCGCCTTCACACCTGTGCTTACAGCTGCGCTCACGTTTTATATCTTTAACAGTATCGCACCATGAACCGGTATTGCCAGGCTTTGTTATCTGCAGCAACTCTTTTAGGATACCTTTTATATCCCCTACTACCGGAATTGACACTCCAATGTTTTTACCGATCTCCGCCGGGTCTATATCGATGTGGACAATCTGGGCCTTCTCAGCGATCTTATTCACCGCCCCCATGGCCCTGTCTCCTACCCTTGCTCCCATAATCAGCAGGAGATCCGCATTGTGCAAAGCGTAATTCGCGGTATAGCTTCCGTGAGAGCCGACCATGCCCAGGTTTAACTCGTGCTGGCAAGGTATCGCGCCTATTCCCATGAGAGTTGTCACTACAGGTATACGGCATTTCTCTGCGAATTCCACCAGTTCTTCCGAAGCATTTGCGTTGATTATGCCTCCGCCTGCGCAAATGACAGGTGCCTTTGCTCTTTCCACCGCCTGGGCTACCTTCCTGATCTGCAGGGGGTGGCCTTTATATGTAGGTTTATATCCTCTTATGTCAATGCTCTCAGGATAACTAAAGTTAAACTCTTTCAGTTGAATATCCACCGGTATATCTACAAGCACCGGCCCGGGCCTTCCGGTGGATGCAATATGAAAGGCCTCCTTTATTACCCGCGGCAAATCCTTTACCGATTTAACCAGGTAATTGTGCTTGCAGAAAGGGGCGGTTGCACCCGTTATATCCGCTTCCTGGAAAACATCCCGTCCTATAAGTTCTGAAGATACCTGTCCGGTAATAGCCACTATGGGTATTGAATCCATATACGCCGTCGCAATGCCCGTGATGAGATTAGTAGCTCCGGGACCTGAAGTAGCGACACATACGCCGGTCTTTCCGGTAGCGCGCGCGTATCCGCTTGCCGCATGGGCAGCCCCTTGCTCCTGCCTGGTAAGTATATGCCTTATGCCTGAATCAAGTAGAGCATCATAAAAAGGGCATATAGTGGCGCCGGGATAGCCGAATATGACTTCAACATTCTCCATCTCCAATGCTTTTACTATAGCCTTTGCTCCTGTCAGTTTCATAATACCCTCCAATTAAAAATCCCTTCATTCTTGCAGCTATTGTGCAGGGACGAAGGGATACATTTCCAACGTGGTACCACCCTACTTCGACATGCCGTTAAAGCATATCCTCAGTGAGTACTATGTACTTCAACTATAACGTAGTCACCGTCACCATTTACTTACATTCGGTTCAATGGTGAAGCTCCGGAATGAGTTATACATATGCCGTCTGCACCGGTTCACACCATCCACCGGCTCTCTTGCGCAAAACTGACATATCTTGGTTCCTTCATCGCCTTTAGCCGCTTAAAATGTAATTGTTTTATATTTTACCAGCGGATACGGCCGGTGTCAATAAATTTTTTAATGTTTATTACTTTATTTTTTACTGATTTTTGTTTTATTCAAAGGTATATCCTGCTGTTGGTTGCCGCCTCCATCTTCCCTATTCCATAGCCGTAGCAAAAGGACTGGTACATGCTCGATACTATCAAAGCATTGAGAAAATCCCGTTCCGTTTTGTCCAGGCCCTTGTCCATCGTCTGCATGAAATTCCTGGTTTTGTCGCTGGCGATCATCTTCATCGCCTCTCTCGTTCCCGCCAGGTCGGTAAAGAGCTTCTCCCTTCCCTGCCTCAAATATTTTTTTATAGTCTTTTCAAATTCATCCTGCGCACTATATCTTCTTGCATTGTCCATCATTCCTATCCTCCTGTCTCACTGATAACATAATTTTTACCAAACAGTGCTGCAAATTATACATGCAGGCAGCGTAAATTAAAATTGAAAAAAAGAGCCAACAGGAAACTATTATTGTAAAGGACGGCCCGGCACTTACCGTGTCTGGCCATAAATCCTAATTATAAGTGCCGGATGGGCAGCGCCCCTTTATCGCGTGACTAAGCCGTCTCTTTCTTTGGCTGCCAGTTTTATAGGAACGGTGATAAATTTATCTTCACCGTGCATCAGATGGGTAACGTTGATAGTATCTCCCGGATTCTTTGAGTATATATAAGTCCTCAGCTGCATCATGGTATTCATTTTAATGCCGTCAACCTCGCTGATTATGCATCCTATGCGGATCCCATTTTTATACGCCGGCCCTGCCTCGTCGACATTGGCCACATATATGCCGTTATCCAGCTTAAGATCGCTATTGATATAAGGGATGATCTCTTTATCATACGCAAAAACACCCAGGTAAGGCTCTATAAACTCCCCTTTTTCAATAAATTTTTTCAGGATCGGCGCCGCTACGTTTATAGGCACTGCAAAACCGATGGCCTCAGCGCTTTCTACCTTCACGGTATTTATTCCGATGACCTCCCCCTTGGAATTTAAAAGGGGTCCCCCGCTGTTCCCGGGGTTGATGCTGGCATCGGTTTGTATCAAGTCCTCCATGTAGTTTTTCCCCTGATCTGTCTCTATCTCAATTGTCCTGTTTAAAGCGCTGATGATGCCTGATGTAACAGTTCTCTGAAACTGCAGCCCCAGCGGATTGCCTATGGCTATGGCAGGTTCCCCTACCTGCACCTCGTCAGAGTTGCCCAAGGGGATGGTAGGCAGGTCTGTAAGGTCTACCTTAACCACCGCCAGGTCCAAAACCGGATCGGACCATTTGGTCACTCCGTCTACATTTAGGCCATCCTGGAGCGACACTATAATCCTCTTGTTTTTGCCGCCGGCCACATGGTGATTTGTGAGTATATATCCGTCGGAACTTAAAATAACTCCTGAGCCCAAACCCCATTTTTCCGCAGCGTTCGTATCAAAAACAGAATTTCCGCCTACTTTCAGCACAGATATGCCCACCACCCCCGGAGAAGCTGATTTCGCTACAGCTGCAGCGATAGGAGTCCCGGTGCTTGTTTCATAGGCAATCTGCTGAACCTTTGGAGCATCAGAGCGGTCTTCGGTCTGCATGGGCTGTGGAGAGGGGGTGCTTTTTGTCAAATAGCCTGAAAAAACTGCCAGCAAAAGCAGCCCTGTTCCCAACGATGTCAGCAGCGCAGTCAAAAACATCTTAAAAAAACCGCTTTTTTCTTTACTTTTGAACATCCTATCAACCTCTTGTAATAATTATAACTATTCAGATGAATACACAAATCTATTATTTCCAGAAATGCTGAAAAGAATTCAAATAATAGAAAAAGCCGATATTCTTTCGGCCTTTTCATTACTGCTCGCTGCTTAAATTTGACTTTATTATCTTTTTCACACTTTTCTCGAATTTGGGTCTGGGAAGCATAACCTGATGATTGCAGCCCAGGCATTTTATTCTGAAGTCCATACCCGTCCTTGTTATCTCCCACTCCTTGCTCCCACAGGGATGCTGTTTTCTCAGCTCTACAATATCACCTACGCAATACTTGTCAGCCATGCTTCTCAACTCCTTCCGAAAAATTCCCCGGCACTGGGATTGTGCTTCTGTCGAAAAAACTTATTCCGATATTGCTGAATTCTTCCTTTATCAGCTTCCTTATCCTTCTTTCCACTTCCCACTGCTCATTTGGAATAGTTCTGGCGACTATGCGCAGGTTCAAGTTTTCCTTCCCAAGCTCTGTAATGCCCAAAACTTTTGGCTGCTCCACTATCGTTTTAAATTCCCCGGAAACCTGTGTACATACCCTCTCAGCCGCTTCAATGGCTTTAGTGATGTCGGCGCTGTACGCTATGGGAATATCTACAATAACAGCTTTGTTGCCTCGCGTATGGTTGATTACTTTCTTTATCTCTCCGTTGGGAATTATATAGAGGTCCCCGTTAAAATTCCGCAGTTTTGTCACCCTGAGCTCCATCTGCTCAACCGTCCCGTTCATATTGTCAATAGTGATAAGGTCTCCTACGGCAAACTGGTCCTCCATCACGATAAAAAAGCCGGAAATTACGTCTTTTATCAAGCTTTGAGCGCCAAAACCGATGGCTATTCCGCCGATACCGGCAGCTGCCAGGACAGATGTCAGCTTAAACACATCCGTCAGTATGATTACCCCTGCCATTATGTATACGCCGTATTTGAAAATGCTCATGGTAAGGGTAGCCATGGTGTCTATCTTCTTTTTATCTATCTCAAGCCTAAAGGATTTTCGCTTTTCAAAAATCTTTTTTATGATAAAGCTTCCCGTCTTTATTATTACAGCAGAAAGCACAAGAATGAGAATAACCTTAATCACGGCTATTACGGGGCTATAAAAAGCACCCATAAAGTCCTTCATCCTTTCCAAGATATCAGCCCTAAGTTCCATATCCAACCTCCGCATTTTGTTTGTAATAAATTTTAACACAATGCGGAACAAAACAAAAGGCAGGGTTAAAACTTCCCTGCAGCCTTTATAAAATCTTCAAACAACCTTAGGTATGTGATATCTTCTTGCCACATAAGCTCAGGATGCCACTGCACTCCGACGGCAAACCTGTGATTGCCGTGTTCTATTGATTCTATAACGCCGTCGGAGGCCTTCGACGTTATAAAGAATCCCGGAGCCACATCCTTGACGGCCTGATGATGAAATGAATTGACCCTGGCGCGGTCTGACTTGAATGACTCCCACACCCTTGACCCTTTTTCTATGCAAATGCCGTGGGTCGGATACCATTTGGGCGCTTCCTGCGAATGCTTGATGGTGTTTTTCATCTGAGAATTGATATCCTGGTACAATGTGCCTCCCATTGCAACATTCAAAATTTGAATGCCCCTGCATATCCCAAAAATGGGTTTATTACATTCTAAAGCTTTTTTCGCAATAAATATCTCCATATGATCTCTGTACGGGGATATCTCTTCATTGAAAGGGAGGTTTTCCTCCCCGTAATATTTAGCGTCAACATCCGGTCCTCCGGACAGAAGGAATCCGTCACACCTTTCTATAAATTCACTCAGAACTTCATCTTCCGCTTTTGCAGGCAGAAGCAAAGGAAGGCCTCCCGCTTTTAAAACTCCCTCCAGATAGCCCCTCTTTATGTAAGTTAAGCTCTTTTCATAATCGTACCAGGGCGTCACCCCGATAAGCGGCCTGTAGCTGCCCATACATGCTCCCCCCTATCTCAATAAATCAATTTATTTGTTTGTTCCTTCTGATGCAGGCGTCGGCCTTACAACATGCCAAATCTGCTTGTCGTGCCGTCTGATCAAGCCATATGTGCGATTTACATATGAACAGGTTCTGGTAATAGTTATGCTCAGGACTTAAATAAAATGCGTAATTCCACCGCCCGCTCCCCGCTTGTAAGCCGGCAAACCACAATAAATCAAAAAAAGCGTTCCATAAGGGAATAACCCTTACGAGAACGCCGTTGTTCCAAAGCAAAACAAATCATCGTCTCTTAATTATAATCTTTTATTGTTTTTCAAACATATCCTTTCCTACGCCACAGATCGGACAAACCCAATCATCAGGTATATCCTCGAAAGGTGTCCCAGGCGCAATGCCGCCGTCCGGGTCCCCTACAGCCGGGTCATATACATATCCGCACGCAGTGCAAACATACTTGTCCATAAATTGATCAACTCCCATCAAATATTTTCTATAATATTGCTCTTTGTCTATTATATAACATTATTATGTAAGAATAAAGCGCCACTAAAATTTTAAATTTGCAAAGGATTTTAGTCCTGAAGGCCCATATACAGCAAATTAATTTAGCATCCGTCGGAGATTTCGCAATTTACGCTTTCGTGCCATATAATAAAGGTGAGATGCACGGGTCGTCGGCCATTTTCCACAACACATACTTGATTCCTGAAGAAACAAGGTCTGCCATCTTCATGACCAGATTCAGACGTGTGTTCTGAAGCACCAGGAAATCCATAAACCCTCCGAAATTTACTATCCCTGTTATATATATGTCTCCTACCGGGGCAAGGTCCTTATTTACTCCGGAACCGGGCTTTATAGGCCCTTCGCCGATTGACAGATAGCCTACATGCTCCATACGGCCCAGGCACGCATCAATAGCTACAACAAAGGGCTTGTCATAATCTTTATAGACCTTTTCCATAACCTCCCCCAAGTTTTTTGCATGGACAGGATTATCAAGATTGCCGTGCACAAAAACATTATTATACCTAAGCTTGCCTATCTTATATCCTATAAGTGGGCCCAGGCTGTCGCCCGTCGACCTGTCGGTGCCGATACACATAAATACCACTGACCTGCGGCCGCTGCTTATTCCTTTATGAATCAGAGCATACAATATTTCGGTAAAACTTGTGAAAGCCGCTGCACTGTATATATCGATATATTCAGGTTTAACCGCTGTTTTAAGTAACATTAAGATTTCTCCTGGGTTATATTAAAAAATAAGCACAAGTAATCCTACTTTTATTATTATCCCGGCAAATTTTTTTTATTACATATTTGTAAAAATTTATACATTTCTGCTTATTGCTAGAAACAAACCATTTTGTTATCATTAGAGTAAGTTTACAGGGGGCGTTATAAAATGGATATCAACACTAAACACAAAATACGGATAAAAGACATAATTGACAGCATGTATGATTGGGTTAGGGTTTTGGACCGCGACAACAATATAATATTTATGAATAAAGCTATGACTGACGGCCTGAAAACCCTTCCCGCAGGGCAGAAATGCTATGAAATTTTGGGAAGAACCAGCCCATGCGAAGTCTGTATCACACGCAAAGCAGTGTTTGAAGGGAAAATCCATGAAAAAGAGGAAGTTATAGGCAACAGGACCTTTTCTGTAATGAGCTCTCCTATAAAAAACGAAGACGGCGACATCATTGCCGTTGTAGAAGTATTAAGGGATATTACACAGTTGAAGTTTTTGCAGCAAAAAATTCTGGAACAGAACAGAAAGCTTCAGGATGATTTGAATATCGCCAAAAAACTTCAATGCAGCCTTCTCCCTAAAGAGCTGCCTGAGGATAAAATTAACTTTGCCTTTATATATAAGCCTTGTGAGGCCCTTGGAGGGGATTTCCTCGATATATTCAAGATTGACGATGACCATCTGGGGCTATATATTGCAGATGTATCAGGCCATGGAGTATCAGCTTCAATGCTTACCGTCTTTCTCAGAACATCCCTTAGCAAGGATATCCTGTCTCCTGCCCAGGCTCTTAAAAAGCTGTATGAAGAATTTAACACCTATAATTTCAGCCAGGATCTATATATTACAGTATTCTATGCAATTATAAATTTAAAGGAAAGGAGAATTACGTACTCAAATGCCGGCCTCAATGTGCCCCCGGTAATATTCGGCAGAGACAGGTTTGAGCTTCTGAGGGTTCCGGGAATTCCGATAAGCAACTGGCTGGATAATCCTGTTTATATTGAAAAGAGCATGGAACTCAAACCCGGCGAAAGGCTATTCTTTTATACCGACGGCATAACTGAATTAAAAAACAGTTCGGGTGAACAGTTTGGCGAAGAAAGGCTTCTTGATATACTCCTGAATGACCGTTCGTCGCCAAGCGGTACGCTGAACAGGCTGCTGGAAAGCGCATGTGAGTTTACCGGTACCGGCAGTGCGGCAAAAATTCCCGACGATATCACCATGGCGCTGCTTGAAATAAAGGATGGCGTATAAAGGATGGCGTATAATGATTTTCAACTTCAATCTGCGCCGTCTGAAGAATGGGTTGAAAGCCGTCATGGGGCTTCCGCCAAGGCCTTAAGGGCAGTCAGGTTATCAAAGGAATGAAACTCTCCTCTTTTGCTGTTTCCAAACCCGCCATAATATATAGACTCTCTGTCCGTCACCATGAATTTTAGCATCCTGTCAAGCAGCTTGTAGCACAGTTCCGTTTCTCCCACCCTTTTGCAATAAATGGAAGCCAGCGCGTATACCGCAGTGCTTTCAAGGTCGGAGGCAGGCTTAAGTGTGCCGGGATTATACCAGGCGTAAAGTTTTCCTTTTCTCATTTCTCTTTTCAAAAAATCAGCGAAAAAATCGGTGTTTTCGTTCATTTCGGCCAGATGCAGCACCGTATATATAGTATACGTAAGGCATATGCCCTTTCCTCTGCTCAATTCTTCATCGGGACTGTAAGTGCTTGTTTCATAGTCAAAATATTTATTGAAAAAAGGCGTGTTGTCCATTCTGCCGTTATTAATAGTCATTAGGGCTTTGTCGGCAGCAATCCTCCAATTTTCATTAAAACCGCTTAATCTTTCCATGGTATACGCATCCAGGTAGCACAGGGGAACCATGGCCCTCGCCCTGCCGCTTTTCCAATCATACAGCTCATATAACCGGTCTTCTGAGACCTGTTTCTCGAACATCGCCTCCTGGACAAATCCCGCCGTATCATAATATTCTTTTGCTCCCCACAAATCATAGGCATCCAGCAGCGCTCTTACAATCCTCAGGTCATCGACGGCAGCATTGCACGTCACTTCATCCCTCCCGCTTTTCCATTTGATATAGCGCCCGTCAACAAGGAGTCTGCTCTTAAAAAAGGAATACACTTTATCAAATAAATCCTTTCGTCCCCTCAAAACGCTGTAATCCATTAAAAGTCCAACAGATTCCGAGAAATATTCCGTCCCGTATTTATCCTCCCTGGTATTTGAGCGTATTCCACCCTTTTCGTCCATCAGATGTTTTTCTATAAACTTGAGCAGCTCAGCCTCTTTTGAGGCATATTTCGGGTTAGGCCTTACAACAGGCAAATGGCAATTCCCCTTGCCGGCATTCACCGGTCTTTCAGCTTTTGTTCCATCCTTGTAGGCATACCTCATAGGGATGTTTAAAAACATGATATATAAAGCGGCGTAACAACAGAAAACTGTCGGCATAAGCAGCCATACAAGCCTTTTCATGGGCATCCCCCCACTAACATGTGTATGTCCGCCTGCCGCTTTTTATTCGACCAAATCAATCAGGCCGCTTAAACTAAAATGTGCTGAATCCTAAAAAGACAATTGTTTTGGGCCGGAATAGGCCCTATAATCGGACAGGAAACAAAGCGGCCGGGCTATATATCAAATTAAGGGCTATGCCGATGAGAAGAAGGCACCGTATGCCGGCCGCTTAAAAACCGCAACAGTACTTATTTACAAACTATCTGAGCCTTATCGGGTATAAATTATGCTCTTCTGTTAAGCCTTATTGGTGCTTCCGAAAATATCCATATGTGCTTTTATAGCTTCCTTCATACTATTGATTGAGAGTGCCATTAATTCGGTATATTCCATTTTCCACAAAGGCTGTTTAGATAACCTTTGTTTAATGACTTTTCCAGGCTCCAGAATTATTTCCGTAAAAACATTAATTTTTCTGACACCCAGTTCAATACATTTTTTAAAGTCAGAAGCGCTTAACCCGGAGCCTCCGTGAAGCACAAGGGGAATTTTCAATTGACTTTGCAGCTCCTTAAGGCGTTTAAAGTTCAAAGCAGGCTTAAATTTATACTCTCCATGGACAGTTCCGATTGCTACCGCCAAGGCATCTACCCCTGTTTTTTCAGCAAAGTAGACCGCTTCATCAACTCTTGTGTACATATCCTGCGATAGCGCTTCCGGGCTGTCGACTTGACCTTCAAGGCCCGGCACGTGCCCTAACTCCCCTTCCACCGAAGCGCCATACTCCCTCGCCATTTCCACAACCCTTGCGGTAATTTCTATATTTTCTTCCAATGGCCTTCTGGACTCATCAATCATAAGCGATGTCCAGCCACAATCAAGGAGTTTTCTCATAAATTTGATGTTGTGCCCATGATCGTAATGTAGAACAACGGGTATGCTGCTGGAACGGGCCTTTTCAACCATAGCCTTTATAACAAGCTCAGTATCGACATACCACCAGTCTACTTCGGGAAGGCTCATGATAACAGGCGATGAATTTTCCTCCGCCGCAAGTATAACGGATTGGATCATCTCCAAATTCAGAACATTAAACATCCCAACTCCATATCCGCCTTCTTCGGCTTTTTTTAAAGCTTCCTTCAATGTGACTATAGCCATGATGTACCCTCTTCCTTTGTTTTGTACAATATAATCATTTCCTAATAAAATCAGAGGCGGGTAAATTACCCGCTTATAACAATATCAGCAAATATGTATCTCCACCCATTCAGCCAATATGTACGCTAGCTGTTCAGCCAATCAACTTTATTTACTCCCATAAATTCCAAAACCTGATCCATGTTTCTAACAGCCGTTGTGGCTCCTACTTTCCCAACACATATGGCTCCTACTGCATTTGCAAACAGCCCGCATTTTTTAATGTCCCAGCCATGCAGTATGCCGGTTAAAAAGCCTGCCACAAAGTTGTCCCCCGCTCCTGTCGTATCTAAGGCTTGTGCCTCATAGGCATCAATAAGATGGCTTTCTTCCCTGGTTTTTATATAGCAGCCCTTAGCCCCAAGCTTGATGACCACAGTCTTAATTCCAAGGTCCAACAGCGCTTCCGCCGCCCTGTCAGGTTCTTTCTCACCGGTTAGGTAAACCGCCTCCATATAGTTGGGGATAAAAATATCGGTATAGCCTAGGACACCTTTAACCCCTTGTAATCCAACTCCGTAAATATCATGGATAATATCGGCGACAGTAATAGCACCGTTTGCCTTCGCTTCCTTGAATATGGCCTCTGCACCGCCTCCTTCCAGCATCGGGAGTGCAAAAATACTTGCGAGGCTTACGATTTTTGCCTGTCTTACAATTGATAAATCAATATCCTCCAAGGAAAAAAAGTCGCTGCCCCCTCTACAATACACGAAGTTCCTGTCGCCGTCCTTATTGACTAAAACAATGCTGGTGGATGTCTTCACGCTGCTGTCTACGGAAACATTTGAAACATCAACCCCGCTTTTTTGGGCTTCCCTGAGGAGCAGCTCCCCGAAGGCGTCATTTCCCACTTTACCTGCAAGGCCGGCTTTTACGCCCAGCCTTGACAAGACGATCGCTTCATTCATCGCATCGCCGCCCGTCATTACGTCAATAGAGTCTGCTATTGTGGTTTCGACATCAAATATACCTTTGCTTACCGGCCTGACAAGGACATCCGCAACTATCAGCCCCAAGCATAGGACATCGTATTTTTTATTCACGGGCCCCCACCTCATTTAAACAAATTCTTATTGTTCATATAAAGCAGCTTGAACTTTTCAAAAGCCTCATCATAGACTTTTACATTCCCAGGATTTGGGTGTGTAACCTTTGGATTATACTTTACAATGGAAGAGCAGGCTTGTTCGATGGAATCATAGATATTGACCCCTACTCCCGCCACTATGGCCGCTCCGGTGCAAGCTTCCTCCTTGCCTGACACCGTGTAAATATCGGTATTGAAAATATCCGCCTGCATTTGAAGCCACACATCGCTTTTTGCGCCGCCGCCTGAAGCTACTACGCGTTCAATGGGGAGGCCTAACTCTTTAAAAATTTCAAGGCTGAGCCTGAGGGACATGGCAACTCCTTCCATGATGGCCCTCACCATATGCTTGTAGCTGTGCCTCAAGGTCATGCCGAAAAATATTCCTTTTGCAAAGGGATCCTGATAAGGTGTGCGCTCACCTGAAAGATAGGGAAGAAAAAGCGCCCCTTCACTCCCCGCCGGAATTTCATTTGCGACGGCATCAAAATCTTTATAGGTTAAGTGGGGGAAATAGTTATTCCTCAGCCATTTCAACACAATCCCGCCGTTCAAGTGGCCTCCGAAAATAATCCATAAATCCTCCTTTGCATGGCAGAAGGTATTCGTCCTGTATTGACTGTCAAAAACAGGGCTGTTAACAGCGCTTGACAACTGTCCTGCTGTCCCTATGTTTGCAGAAATTATGCCCGGCTTGATAATGCCATTTCCGACGGAATGCATCAAAGAATCCCCGCCGCCGTAAACCACAGGGGTATTGCAGCAAAGTCCCGTTTCTTCTTCACATTTTTTTGTGACTGTCCCTGCAATTTGATAAGCTTCTCCATGCTTTGGGAAAAGACCAGGATTGATTCCTATCTTTTCGATGATGTCAAAAGCCCAACACCTTTTTGCCGTATCAAAGGCCAGCGATGCGGATGCATCGGTTGCATCGGTAGCAATTTCTCCACACATTTTATATCTTATATAGTCTTTCGGAAGCACTGCCTTGTACGCCTTATTGTAGTTTTCAGGCTCGTTATCCCTGACCCACATCAATGAGCATATAAAAAATCCTGTGCTCAGTGAATTCAGCGTCCTCTTTTTTAATTCATCAATCCCCACAATGCTGTAAATATCATCTATCTGCTGTTTTGTTCTCTGATCCGCCCAGATAATAGCAGGCCTGATAGGCTTCATCTGCTTATCCAGAAGCACCAGTCCGTGCATCTGCCCTGAAAATCCAATGCTTTTGATATCAGACGGCTGTACAGCTCCATTTGTCAACGCTTGTTTTATCGTCCTCACCGTAGCTTCCCACAGCAGCTCAATGTCCTGTTCTGCATACCCTGCTGCCGGCGTCTGAACATCATAGTCCTCCTGCCCCATCCCGACTATATTTCCTTCTACATCCATTATGATAACCTTTACACTGGAAGTTCCCAGATCAATTCCCATCAAATAAGACATATTCACACCTCACCGTTTTAAATACCAATATTTCATAAATCTGCCCACGCCTTCGCCCCTTCTCACAGGAATATTCTTCCGTTGAGCAAGGGCGGCAATTCACGCCGGCCCTTCCCGTCCCTTTCATTTTATCCTCCGTAATGAGCCTTTGACCACACTTAAGGTCCCTTTTATACCCCACGGCGTCATATGGTTGAAAGCGCCGATGTATGCCCCCTTGGACCGCCTCCCTTTGCACTGTAGCAGCCGGCCGGACATCGCATGTTTTGGCAATTATACAAACAGGCAGACGTATACTTCATCTGCCTGAATTTTATTTTTCTTTATTTTATTATAAATCAACTTGTGGCTCCTGTCACTCAAAAACAATAACACTTTTTACAATGTTTTGAGCGTTTTTGAGGGTCTCCGCAAAGGCTTTCGGGGTATCCTCAAATTTATACTTATTGGATACTATCCCGCTGACATCGATTTTACCGCCTGCAATAGCTGCGATTGCGGTAGGATAAAGGTTTTTATAGCGGAATATGGATTTGATCGTAAGCTCCTTTGTGCTGATGGGGCCCACTCTCAATCCGCTGACGGTATCACTTGCAAGTCCGACCCACACAATCGTTCCTCCTGCTTTTGCAACCTCCACCGTCTGGCAAAATGTATCATTTGTTCCTGCACAGTCGATAACCACCTGGGCACCTTTACCGTCGGTAAGCTTCATGATTTCTCCCCGCACGTCGCATTCCTTTGCATTCAAAGTAACAGCCCCCATGCCCTTTGCTACATTCAGCCTTTTTTCTATCACATCAACTACAATAACCTTCGTCGCTCCGTATGCCTTTGATGCCAATAAGGTAACCAATCCTATGCAGCCTGACCCAAAAATCACAACGGTGTCACCCAATTTAACGCCACCGGTCAAAGCCGCATTAATGCCTATCGCCAAAGGCTCAACCAAAGCGCCCTCAACGGATGAAACATTATCCGGCAGTTTGAAAGCGAACTGGGCAGGATGGGTAACATAATTCATCAGGCAGCCGTCGTATGGAGGCGTGGCAAAAAACCTGACATCAGGGCAAAGATTATATTTACCGGACAGGCAGAATTCACAGCTTCCGCATGGTATACCCGGCTCCAGTGCAACTCTGTCGCCGACCTTGAGGTTTTTCACTGCGCTTCCTGCTTCAACTATTGTTCCTGCACATTCATGGCCCAGTATAAAGGGAAATTTTACAACAAAGTCCCCTATCCGGCCATGAGAATAATAATGGACGTCGGAACCGCAGACGCCTACGGCTTCCATTTTGACCAGAACCTCATCATCCTTAATTTTCGGCACTTCTATGTCTCTGAATTCAATTTTTTCCAATCCTGTTAAAAAAGCTGCTGTATTTTTCATAATCAGCCTCCGTAATACATTTTTATATCAAATCTTTATCAGCACTTTCCCACGGCGGCGGTAGCTCGCATCTTCAAACACCTTATTGATTTCATCGAGAGGAATTATATCTGTAATTATATCATCAACCTTTACTTTTCCCAGCGCCAGAACCTCGATGGCCCTGCCAAAAGTATAGGGGTTTATAAATGAAGCTGTAATCTTCAGTTCTTTTCTGAACACTTCATAAGGCTTGATTGCCACTTCAGCTTCGGGGGCTACCAACCCAAACAACATAACCGTAGCTCCTCTGCCCGCATACTTGATAGCCTGTTCTACCGTTCTGGTGGTACCGGCGCACTCTATAACACAGCCCACGCAGTCGCTGTTGGCCTTCAAGACTTCACCTATGTCTTCAACTGAAGGGTCTATAACTACGTTGGCTCCATACTTCAATGCAAGTTGCCTTTTCTCGGGAACTATCTCTGATACAATTATTTTGCCTGCCCCTGCCATCTTCGCCAGTTGGAGCATCAAAAGTCCGATAGGCCCTGCACCGATTATGAAAACTGTTGTACCTGCTCTGATGTCGCACAGGTCTATCCCATGCAGGCAACAGGATACCGTTTCCACAAGTGCAGCAGTTTCAAAAGGAAGGTGGTCGGGTATCTTATAAACCTGCTTCTCACGGACGGTAACATACTCTGCGAAGCCGCCGGGATATGTGGTGCCTATACCCACACTGTTTGTACAGAAATGGGCCTGGCCGTTTCTGCAAAAATAGCATTCGCCACACATATCATTTGGGTCTACAGAAACCCTGTCTCCAACCTTTACACTTTTAACATTCTTTCCTACTTCGGTGACTACCCCTGAAAATTCATGCCCTATGATCAAAGGAGGGGTTACGGGCGCAGAGCCGCCCTCCCCTTCATAAATGTGTATGTCAGTCCCGCAGACGCCACAGTACTTTACATTCACTCTGACTTGATTGTCGCCTACAGGCCCCTGGTCCACTTCCGTAACTCTGAGGTCATGCCGTCCATAATATACTGCTGCCTTCATATAAACCTCCCACGAAATAAATTTTGTCATCAAAGTGCAATTTACATGCAAGTGAAGGCTCCATCAATAACAATATCCGTACCCGTTGTGAAAGTAGATGCATCGCTTGCCAGATATACTATCGCTCCCTGAAGCTCCTCCGGTTCTCCCATCCTTTTTAGCGGTGACAAATCAAGCCAGGTGGGTATCCAGTGGGTTGATTTCTTTGTCATTTCAGTAGCTATATAGCCCGGGCTTATTGAGTTCACCCTTACATTATACGGCGCCCACTCAAGAGCCAAAGACTTGGTAAGCATTATTACACCGGCTTTTGAGGCATTATAGGCGCATTGGGGCTGCGGATAGTTGACAATATGGGCTGACATCGATGCCGTATTGATAATGGAACCCTTGCGGTTCTTGATCATTACACGACCTGCAGCCTGAGCTGTCAGGAAAACTCCTGTTAAGTTTATGTCAATTACCTTTCTCCACGATTCGTAGGACATCTCCTCTGCCTTTTCATTTATGCATATTCCCGCATTGTTGAATGCGATATCTATTGTGCCGAAGGCACTTAATATGGTTTCGATCATTTTATTTACATCATCAGGATTTGTAACGTCGGCCTTGACAGCAATAGCCTTAACTCCATAGGCTGCGATCTCTTTTGCAGTTTTTTCGGCTTCCTCTATGTCCTTGTCGACTATTGCTATATCAGCGCCTGCCTGTGCCATAGCAATTGAGGCGCTCTTGCCTATTCCTCTTGCTCCTCCTGTAACAAAGGCTTTCTTCCCGGTAAGCATAAACTTTTGTTTAATATCCATAGTTCCCCCTCCTAAAATTTTTTATTCTAATATTCGATTCAGTAACAACACCAATATAAAACCGGCCTGCACACCGCAATCATCCTTTGACGGCGCCCATCGTGAGGCCTTTGACAAGGGATTTTTGCGACATCCAGCCGAATATCATAGCAGGTAAAACCGCAATGGTAGACGAGGCAGACAGCTGGGCGACAAACATGCCCTGTTGTTCCCTGAACCGCGCAAGATATACCGGAAGCGTAGCAGTAACGTTGCTGGTAAGGTTAAAGCCCAGGAAAAATTCATTCCAGATGAATACTGCAACCAACAACCCTGCAGCAATAATTCCTGTTCTTGCAAGGGGTAGCGCTATCAACGCAAACTGCTGAAAACGTGTACATCCGTCAAGATCAGAGGCTTCAATAAGTTCTACCGGCACATCTTTAAAAAAGGAATACACCATCCATACGACAATAGGTATATGGAAACCAACATACGCCAAAAGCAGTCCTACCGGAACCTTGTTCAACTGGAATTTCTGGAACCAGGTGTAAAGGGGTATGAGAACTGCAACCGGCGGGAGCAGTATGGTTGTTATAAACCAGAAATATATCTTGTCTGCCGTTTCCTTCTTCTTAAATTTTCCAAATACCAGGGCAAATGCAGCCGGAACCCCCAGCGCCAGGCAAATCAGAGTGCCTAGTATCACCTGGAACCCGGAATTCCTCAAATACATGAACATATCTCTATCACTTAACACCTTTTGAAGGGTCTCAAGTGTAGGGGTAAAGATTAATGACGGACTAACTGCCTGGTATTCGGTCTTGAAGGCTGTCAAAAACATATACAGTATCGGGAAAAAGTATATCAGTGCAACCGCATATATGCATATGGTCAAAACTACCGACTTGGCTGCTTTCCTGGCTCTAGACCTTGTGGAATAAACTTTTTTTGTATCGACACTGGTACTGGCATTAGACATAAAATCTTCCTCCTGTCATTCATATGCGGCAGAGCGCCTTTTAATTGACTTATATAGAATATTTATAGCAATCAAAGTAAGTATAACCGTCATTGTGGCTAAAGCGCCTGCTCTTCCGACATTCGAACCGCTGAAAATCTGCATGTACACATAAAATGGCAAAGTATAAGAACGGGTCCCCGGTCCGCCTGCGGTTGTAACCAGTATCAAGCCGAATTCCTTCACTATAAAGATAAGGCCCAGCATTATAGCAACTCTTATATGGACAGAAATCATCGGCAGCTTTACAAGAAACGTAGACTGGAGCCAGTTTGTGCCGTCAACTTTCATACTGTCAACCACATCTGACGGAATGCTCTGCAATCCTGCCAAAATAACCAGGACAAAGAAGGGCATCCATTGCCATACAAACAGTACAGCTATGAGGGGTATAGGGTGATAGCTTAATAAATCAACGGGTGTAAAACCCAAAGCCTTTAGTATAACGCCATACCATCCGAAAGTTGTATTTAAAATGGTTGTTTTCCAAATTACTCCGCTGGCTGTCGACATCACAAAGAATGGGCCCAAAATGAGCGTTCTTGCTACATTTATGCCCGGAATAGCATGATCCAATAAAATTGACATCAAAAAACCGCCAACGGTACAAAGTATCAAAGCAACAACAGTCAACAGTATTGTTTGCCATACTATGCTGTAAAATTCAGGGTTTTTAAGGAAATATAAATAATTATCGATACCTGCAAAAGTGATGCGAAGGTCAGGCCGTGCAAGATTCCACCTTAGTGTGGAATAAATCAATGTAAGAATGAACGGAACCTGTGTCATCACCGCGACCACTATGACCGCCGGCCACACATAAAGCATATCTAGATTTTTCTTTTTCATAGCATCCCTTCCAGAATATATTTGTATACTGCATTTAAAATACTACTTTAAAAAATAATTTGCATGTCATACTCCGTTGAAATCCAACGAAGTATGACATGTCAAAAGAGGTTACTCAACTATGTCTTTACTATGTTTACTGTTTATTTTTTTATTTCTGATATCCACCGTCTTTAGCAACCTGGTTGCAAAGTTCTTCGGTCTTCTGAAGAGCTTCATCAAGGGTCATCTTATCGGTAACATATGCTGCAAGGTACTCGGTCATCTTGGTACCCCAATCGGCAAACTCAGGCATTGCAACATACTGCAGACCGACATAAGGCACAGGCTCCAGAGTCGGTTTTGTAAAGTCCATAGACTGGAGAGACTTCAAAGTCATAGCGGCATATGGCGCATCTTTATAACCGTCAAGCGAATAAGTGGACGCGCGTGATGCAGGCGGAGTGCTTGCACCTGTCGGGTCGATCTCCAGCGTAAGCTTGACATAATCTTTGGAGGTTGCCCAAAGCATAAAGTCAAATACGGCTTTCTTTTTCTCCTCAGTAGTCTTGGGGTTGATAGCCATTGCCCAGTTCCACAGCCAGGCTGTGTTGCTCTTCATCTTCTGGTGAGGAGCCATAACATAGCCAATCTTGCCCTTTACTGCGGAGCCTTCGCCCTCCAACGGAGGCGCCAGTGATGTCGCGTCATAGTAAATGCCGCATTTACCGGATTGCATAAGGGCTACACACTCGTTATATGTGTAGGAAAGGATATCCTTCTGGCCTGCTTCGCGGAGGATCTTTTTGTACATCTCCCAGGCAGCCCTTTGTTCAGGAGTGTTGACTGTTGCTTTCCAGTCCATATCGTAGAAACGGCCGCCGAAAGCGTTAACCATTGTTACGAAGGGAGCGCCGCTCATTCCCCAACCGGGAGTACCGCGCATCGTCATGCCTACAATTCCTTTGTCCGGATCGTGTATCTTTTTAGCAAGTTCATAGATCTCGTCCCATGTCGGTTCCTCAGGCATTGTCAAACCTTTAGCGGCAAAGAGCTCTTTATTGTACATTGTAAAGGAAGCCTCGCCATAGAAAGGCAGAGCATATGCCTGGCCATCCAGAGAAAGGGAGTCAGCCATACCTTTTATTACATCCTTGCGGTCATACCATTCAAGTTTTTCCGGAGGCAAAGCCTGGAAGTAAGGTTCCAGATTTTCAAGCCAGCCGTTCTTTGCCCAGTTGTAAGCCTCGTAGGGGCCGATATAGAACATATCATATGTGGTACCACCTGTGGAGGCTTCGGTAAGGAGCTTCTGGCGAAGGTCGTTTTCAGGAAGAACAGCGATGTTTACAGTTACGCCCTCAGCCTTATAGTGTTCTTTTGCTATCTTCTCCAGCGCCTGGGAAATCGGGTTGTTCGCCAGCGCTATGTTGATGGTTACATTGGAGGCCGGTGCTGATGAACCGCTATCAGCCTTCGTAGCCTCCTGGCTTCCTCCTCCGCCGCCTGTTTCTGCCGGCGCAGGTGTCTGAGCTTGCTGCCCGCAGCCTGTCAACAACAGGGCTACGCACATAATCAGCGCAAGCACGATGGAAATGGTTTTTTTCATTGTTTCATCCTCCTTACATAATTTTTTTAATTCTTTTCTGACAGCATATAACCTTTTAATACCTACCTTTCCTCTCCTTTAAAGAGGTCGATTAAAAGGTACTGCCGCAGATTTCTTACAATTTTAATTATGTCGCAAAATTCTTATAATTGAAATTAAACTGATTACGATTTTCAAAAGACAGTTATCACTTTTTAAGATATAATTACTTCCTTAGAATAAGATGTTTTTAGAAAAATTACTATTTTTAATCCTCCGTTACGATTTTCTAAAATATATTACGATTTTTTTATTAACCAAATGCAGCCCATCATTCCTATTCGGAGCTTTCTTTTTCAATCACCGGCAACCTTAGTATTACGCTTGTCCCAAGGTTTTGCTCGCTTTTAACCGTAATTCCGTATTCAGGTCCGAAATAGAGGCTTATGCGCTCATGGACATTATTCAATCCTATTCCTTTATACATTTTAGCGCCTTCTTTTTCGATCAAGTCCTTCTTATCGTCATCTATCCCGGAGCCGTTATCCACCACTTCAATAACCAGAAATTTGCCTTCCACCTTTGAATTAATCTTAATTTTTCCACCATACTTAAAATTTTTAAACCCGTGAAAAATAGAATTTTCTACCAGAGGCTGCAAAATAAACTTAAGTATCTTTAAATGCAAGGTCTTTTCATCTAAGCAATACTCTATATCAAAATTATTCCCATACCTGTATTTCTGTATGCTTACATAGTTTTTAATGCTTTCAATTTCTTCCTCCAGGGACACGAGGACTTTTTTGGAGGAAATATTGTATTTAAGCAGGTTAATAACGGCGGAGGTCACCTCGCTTATATTCTCAATGTTTTGAATTTCCGCCAGCCACTTTATTGAGTTCAATGTATTATATAAAAAGTGTGGATTTATCTGGGCCTGCAAAATCTGGAACTCCATATCGGACTTTTTCTTTTGGTGCTCCACCTTTTCGTTGATGAGGTTTTTGATCTGGACCATCATATTATTGAACGAGGCGCTGAGCTCACCCAGTTCGTCCTTGCGGTCAATTTTTATAGCTACCGACAAATCCCCCTTTTCCACCTTCTTGATATTTTTGTTCAGTTCCACTATCGGCTTGGTAAAAGAAACCGACAGCAGCAAGCTGGCTATTAATGACACGAGAATAAAAACCATAAAAATATATATGGTGATTTTGCCCAACATGTTTACGGAACTGTAAATTTTATCAGTGTTTATTATTCGTATAAGCTTCCAGTCGCTGTAATCAATTGTATCGGATACAATAATGATGTCCTTTCCAAACACCTTGGCGTTGATCTGGACCGCATCCATATCCAGAAGCTCCGGGTTTTTGACTATTACTTCTCCTAAATCGATGTTATAGGGGAAAGAAAATAGTATTTGCCCTTTTTTATCAACTATCATCACCTTTTCAGCTTTTTCAAAGGAAGCTGCCAAAAAGGCCACTCTTAAATACGTGTAATTAATATCTATTATTATTACACCTCTGTATTCACCTGTAACATCGTGCAATATCGGGGATATTAGAGAAATAGCATTGCCGCTCGAGTTCATGACATAGTAGCCGTTTCTGCTGGCATTTGTAAACAGCGTTACAGCCCTATTACGGAAATTTTTAGGTAACTGGCACCTCTCCAGTACGGAATCCAAGTCGACCTCGGGGTTGCTGGAGAAAAACTTACCGTTATCCCCGATAATGTAAATGCCGTCAACAAATTCTTGAAGGCTTACAAGCTGTCTAAGCATCCTGTTAATTTGATCCTTTTCATAGCTATTTGCCGTGCTGGCGCTTTTTATTTCGCTCTGTATGTCGCTTCTGCTGCCTAATATAACCGACATGTCATTGGCGAGCTTCAGGATTACTTCCAAATTTTGCTTTGTTTTCTGAGCGGCGTTAATAGCGGACGACACTTCGTTTTTCTTCAGAAATTCCAAAAATATAGTGTAATTTGCTACAATCAGGCTTGTTATCAAAGATATCACCAACAGCACGATATACAGGAAAATTCTCTTTTGTATCGTAAACTTCATCATAAGTCAGACCCCATCATTTATTGCTTTTATAATATAACCTCTGGTATTCTTTGCAGGATACTCCTACAACTTCCTTAAACACCTTGCTAAAATAATATGGATTTTCAAATCCCACCATGTTAGCTATTTCGTATATTTTTACATTTCCTTCCGTCAATAGCTCTTTAGACTTTTCAATTCTGAAATTCATCAAAAATGTGCTGAAATTTGTGCCAATCTCCTGCTTAAACAGGAAAGAGAGGTAATTCTTACTGACCTCTGCATATTTTGCCACATCTGCCAGCGTAATGTTCCGTTGGTAGTTCTTTTCGATATACTCAATACTTTTTTGTATGCTGCAGGAATACTGGGCCCCTCTCTGATTCTTTTCCGCCTGGATTATCTTTTTATATACATCGGTGATATATTTTTTTACTTCTTCAAATGTGTGAAAATTCTGAAATCTATTATAATTAAAGTTCGCTTCGTTCAAATCCGGTATATTCTGTTTTTCGTGCAAAGATTCTACAAAGAGCTTTGCCTGGCTTAATAAATCAATGAAAGCAGTTCTTACGTATTCCTTGTTCCTGCAATCATAAAGGCGGCCAAAAATATCGTTAAAACTCTGCTCCAGCCCTTCCACATCACCTTTGAGCAACAACTTTTCTATCGCTTTATAGTTTACCTTCGGCATGCTTTCCTCTACATGGAGCAAGCTTTCATCGTATGTTATGATTTTGTCGCTTTCAAAAAAACAATACTCTCTGGCGTTATATGCCTGCTTATAAAGTTCGGGCAACTGCCTGTAAGACTCTCCCGGTTTGCTTATTCCAATAAATAAATCTATATTGAGGAACTGTTTCAAATTGCTCTTAAACAGGTACAGCAAGTTCATTATCTTTTCTTTAACGGCGGAGATGTCTTTAGCTTTATCGATATTAAATAAGAATATTATTTTGTCTATAATTATTGTAGCATAAAAAGTAAAATCCTCCTCCGAAAATACCTGTTTTAATAAACCCTGTATTACGGTTTTAAAATGGTCTGTATCCTTCTGGTATCTCTCCAGGTCATCAGCCTTTATCATAATTGACGATACCGCCACAAGCCAGACGCTTTGTTGAAAGCTGAACTTATACTTCTCAATAATGGCCTCCATTTCCTCCCGAGACTTATAAAAACCGGTAATGATTTTAAACAGGTCGTCCTCAACCAGATATCCCGTATTTACGGATTCCGCATTTTCAATTTTATATTTTTCAGAAGTTTCAGCCTCCATCTGTGTTACGATATTATTGATACATTTTGACAAACTATCCCGGGTCAGCTCCGACTTTAGAAGATACTCACTTACGTTTAAGCTCACAGCTTCTTTTACATAATTGAAGTCAGTATGACTTGTCAGTATGACTGTCTTAACCGACGGTTTCTTTTCTTTTAATATCTTTATCAGTTCCAAACCGTTCATTCCAGGCATGCCTATGTCTACAAACACAATGTCAGGGTCTGTTCTGTTAAAAAGTTCAATGGCCTCCTGCCCATTTTTTGCTTCCGCTACTACATATAATCCGTGCTCTTGCCAGTTAATCATAGATTTTAGCCCAACCTGGACAAGTAACTCATCATCTACAATCAAAACCTTTTTCATAATGAACCCCTTCAGACAGATTATCGTACATAGACGCCCTTAACTACATTGTCAAGCCTTAACTTCAAGTCATCCAGACCTTCCTGGGTACTTTCATACTTCCCCAGAATAATATCCTGAAGTGTGCGGGACCATTCAGTCACAACTTCAAAAAAATACGGTTGAGGAGTAAATTGGATTGCTGCGTTATCTATAGTTTCTTCCAATGTCTTGGCATAGCCTTCCGAGTTCCGCAGGATCTTTCGAAATTCGGGGGACTCAAGCACAGACCTCCTTGCCGGATTAACTATCTTATAATCCTGCAAAGCCCAGAGGGCATACTCCTTGCTGGTAAAGTACTGTAGAAATATCCAAGCTGCAGCTTTATGGTTTGAAGAATTATTTATGGCCAAGCCCCATGTCCACAAATTGGATGTGCCCGTCTTGGTCCCTTCCGGCAAGGGAGCCTTCACCCATGCGATATTTCCTGCTTCGCTGGATTCTCCGGGAGGATTCTGATAATATCCCGTAATGTCAGCATCAAAAAGCATTGCCGCCTTTCCTGCTCCCAAATCGGCACTTGCCTTATACCAATCGTACTTTTGCCATTCCGGCGGACCACCCGTTTTGATCAGTTTAACCCACATGTCGATGGCCGCAACTGCCTGCTTTGAATTCACCATGGATACAAGCTTTCCGTTTACTGCTTCAAAGTCCTTTGCACCATAATTGGCATAAGTCGTAATGAAACCCGTATTTATCGTTTCCCAGTTCCTTGACCCGCGGACAGCAAGAGCATAGGTTCCCTTCCCGTTAAATTCTTTCAGCTTTTTGCACAATTCAAGGAGCTCTTCCATTGTTTCAGGAGGCTCCAGACCTCTTTCCTTGAATATCCTTTTGTTATAGGCCAGGGGATAAAGTTCGAAACCTACCGGAACCCCCCATAAGCCGCCACTCCCAACCTTATGTCCGGGAATCGTGTCCCATTTTAATGCGCCTAATACGCTGGGATGAAAGTCCTCTATATCATAATTGGGATCAGTAATTTGGGGCTGGTTCAATAAAGTATCCAAATCCTGGACATATCCCTTATAGGCAAACTGCCATACATAGTAAGGACCAACCATGAATGCATCCGGGCTCCGGAACTTTTTAAAACTCTCGTTCAATTTCTCAAAGTAGTATTCTTCAGGAATTATGTAGTAGCTGACCTTTATACCCGTCTTTTTCTGGAAATCAGGCAACTTGTTAATTATAGCCTCTACGTAGGGATGCTGATTAAAGTATACCTCAATTCTCTCTCCCTTTGCAAAATCCCAGCGGAAGCTGCCCTTTTCAGGCTGTCTTGCGCTTTCGTCCGCATAATAAGCATGCGCAGTAAGCGCCGAAATAATGACCAACGCAACCAGTAAAATTATAAAATACCTATTGGAAATGGCCTTTTTCAGATACTTTATAATTAGCATAAAGACCAGCCTCCTAAAACAATTATATATCACCCAAGCATTTGTTGCAAGAAAGGAGTATTATTAAGATACGGTAAAAACATGGCCGCTTTTGTCAAAAATCTTTCTGTTAAGTTTTAAAAAATGCCGTTTCAGCATCCTATTGAGGTAAGAGAAGTCTTAATAAATGCATTTCGTTATTGCCACAATACATGAAAGGCCTGAAAATTTGAAAGGCTCAGCCTGGCGGCAAACATAAAAACACATAGAAAGGCACAGCTCATACCACTATAGGTGCTGTTTCAGTTTACGACGATTCAATGGAAAGAACCGCCGTAAGCCAACAGCCGACGCTACCAGCCCCTTCTGCCGGCTCCCGCCGTCAAGGCCGCACCCATACCCCTTTTTAAAATGCGGTTTATCAGGCCAACTGGCCTGACAAACCGTTTTTAGCTAATTATAATCTCGAGAGCGCGGCGCTTCCACTGTGGAGAAAGGTCTGGTTCTTATCTGACTCTACGGCGCCCCTCTCTTTATCTACAGGAACTACACAGCCTTTGACGAACTGTTAAGTTCCTTACAAACATAAAGGTTTATGGACTTTGTCGGACATACCTTGATGCATTCGCCACAATTCTTGCAAATATGCGAGTCAATTCTGGCCAACGCCCCCTCAAGCTTGATCGCGCCTTCAGGACAGGCCTTTGTGCATCTTCCGCAGCCTATGCAGCCCACATCGCAGTTCTGTCGCACTATATTGCCTCTGTCAAGGCTGCTGCATTTCACAGTGTACTCACAGCATACAGGTATCAATTCTATAATTTTCTTAGGGCATGCAGATACACACCTGCCACAGCCGGTACATTTGGATTGTATGACTCGTGCAAGGCCGTCTTCAACAACTATAGCGCCAAAAGGGCAAGCCTTTGCACAGTTGCCCATGCCTACGCAACCGTAAGAGCATGCCTGGGGACCGCCGTAAAGGTTGGCTGCCGCCAAACAATCCTCTATGCCCTCATATTTAAACTTGCTTCTGCAGGTCTCCGTAGTACCCCCACAAAGAACCCTGGCGGTTTTAACTTCCATATCGGCTGCTTCAACTCCGAGAATTTCACCTATCTTCTTTGCAACTTCAGCCCCGCCGACGGGACACCCGTTTACCGGACACTTGCCCTCCACCACGCACTCGGCAAAGGCATCGCAACCCGTCTGGCCGCACGCCGCACAATTGGCTCCGGGAAGGACATCCCTTACCAACGCCACTCTTTCATCAACCTTAACAGCAAATTTCTTAGAGGCGAAGGAAAGGCCCAGGCCAAATATCAACCCCAATCCTCCGACAACCAATGCCGGTACCAACAATTCCATCATGTTCCATCTACCACCTTTCCTTCACTCTTAATTTGCAAACAATCCCTGGAATCCGAAAAATGCCACCGATACCAAAGCTGCGGCTATAAGGGATATGGGCACTCCTTTAAGGCACTCGGGAATGTCGCACTTTTCCATCCTTTCCCTGACGCCTGCAAACAGGACAAGTGCAAGGGTAAAACCGGCTCCGGCACCGAAGCCGTACACTACCGACTGCAGGAAATTATACTCTTTCTGTATATTTAAAAGTGCCACGCCCAACACCGCGCAGTTGGTTGTTATAAGCGGCAGGTATATGCCAAGGGCTTTATAGAGCGGCGGTACGAATTTTTTCAGCACCGTCTCAACAAATTGCACCAAAGCTGCAATTACAAGTATAAAAGCTATTGTCTGGAGATACTCCAGCCCATATGGTACAAGGAGGAATTGGTTAACCAGCCATGTAACCGCGGAGGCTATGGTCATGACAAACACGACTGCGCCGCTCATGCCAAGAGCGGGAGACAGCTTTTTGGAAACCCCCAGGAAAGGACATATTCCCAGGAATTTTGACAACACGAAGTTCTCTACCAAAATCGCGCTCATGATTATTATGATCATTTCCTTCATCACGAAGCCACCTCCTTACCTGCCGCACCACATGATGATGTGCCGCAGTTCATCCCGCAGGCTTGGCATCCCGTAGCCTTTACTTTCATGGTGGTAAACTTGTTCAAAAGTCCGATAACAGTACCAAACACAAGAAAGCCGCCTGGGGGCAGAATCGCTATGATGGCCGGATCAAACAAATCTGCCGTAACTTTTGCTCCAAATATGGTACCGTTGCCAATCAGTTCCCTTATGGAACCGATTATGATGAGGGCAAGTGTAAAACCTAAACCCATCCCAATGCCGTCCAGCGCTGAAAGGAATACGTTGTTCTTGCTGGCAAACATTTCAGCCCTGGCCAGAATTATGCAGTTAACGACTATAAGAGGTATGAATATTCCAAGAGCTTTGTCCAGTGACGGCAAATATGCCTTCAGCAGGAACTGAACTATCGTAACAAAACCTGCGATTATCGTAATAAAAGCCGGAATTCTGACCTTATCCGGAATCAGCTTCCTGGTGAGGGATATGACAACATTGGACCCCAGCAATACGGCCGTAGCCGCAAGGCCCATGCCTATACCGTTTATCGCGGATGTTGTCACGGCAAGTGTAGGACATGTGCCCAGCACAAGCCTTAAAGTAGGATTCTCCTTTACCAGGCCGTTAGTTAAGGTTTTTAGCGCATTCATTGTAAATTGCCCCCCTCTTTAGCTATTTCCGCGGCCATATCCACAGCAGCCTGGACTGCTCCAACCACAGCTTTTGATGTTATGGTCGCTCCGCTTATGGCATTTATTTCTTCATCTTTTGATTTAACGCCTTTTACGACCTTAAAAGGCTCTTTCGGAGTTATGTTAAAAAACTGGGATATGAAAGGCTCCTCCGCAGCCTTCGAACCGAGTCCCGGCGTTTCTGAATTCTGGCCTATTTTCACTCCGGTGATTTTTCCGTTTGAGTCTATGCCCACCGTTATCACAATTTCCCCGCCGTAGCCTTTGCTGGAAACTGTGAAAACGTGCCCCGAAACAGAATCTCCCTTTAAGGCTTTATAAACTTCCTTAACCGGCGCTAATTCAGGTCTGCCGTTAATAATGCCGTCAATGTTCTCAAGCTTTTCAAATTTATCAGCGTCAGCCAGCACTTCCTTTCTGGCGTTTTCAGCGTCAATGCGCGCCCTTTCATCTATTGCGGCCCCCGTGATTGAATGGGTAAAACCAAGGGCAACTGAAACTACAAGGCATATAACAGTTAAAGATATTGTCGGTTTAATCAAATCACGCACTTGCCTTTTCACCTCCAAAGCTTCTTGGAACCGTGTACCTGTCAATCAGGGGCACCACAACATTCATAATGATAATGGCGAAGGAAACGCCTTCCGGGTAGTTGGTGTAAAGCCTTATTATCGATGTAAGCAAGCCGCAACCGACGCCCATTATTATCCTGCCTTTCTTAGTGATCGGAGAGGTCGTATAGTCCGTAGCCATGAAGAAGGCTCCCAGCATAAGTCCTCCTGATAAAATATGGTAGATAAAGTCGCCGGTAAACAGGCCGTCCTTTCCAAACACCCAGGTAAACAAGGCAACCGTCGCGATATAAGCCACCGGTATATGTGGTGTGATAACTCTGCGATACAGCAGATACGCAGCCCCTATCAAAATAGCCAGCACCGATGTCTCTCCTATAGTTCCTCCTACATTGCCTAAAAACAGGTCAAGGTAACCCGGCATTGTGCCTTCTACCGCCTCCTTGCCCTTTAAAAGCGCAAGGGGTGTCGCTGATGATATCGCATCCGGCCCGGGATTGACCCAATTGGTCATCTGTACCGGCCAGGATATCATCAACATTACTCTCGCCGCCAGGGCAGGATTCATAAAGTTCTGACCTATCCCGCCAAAAATCTGTTTAACTATCACAATAGCTATGACTCCTCCTACGGCCGCAATCCAGAGGGGAATTGTGGGAGGAAGGTTCAACGCCAGCAAAATTCCTGTGACCACCGCGCTGAAATCCTCAATTGTAGACTCCCTTTTCATAATCTTGCGGGCTATATATTCAGAGAGGACACAGGACAAAACTGTAACCAGTATTACCAGTAAAGACCTAAACCCAAAGAAGTAGATACCGAACAGCGATGCCGGCACCAGCGCTATGGCCACATCTATCATTATTCTCCTCGTACTCGCGTTATCCCTAAGATGGGGAGAAGAAGACACAAGAAAGTTATTTTCCATTTATTTTCCCCCTTTCGAAGTTTCCAGCCTCAATAGGTTTTTCGCCAGCCTTACTGACTGCACAAGATGCCTCTTGGCCGGGCAGACATAAGAACAACTGCCGCACTCTATACAGTCATTGGGGTGATACTTCTTTAGCTCTTCTACATCACCGGCCAGCGAATTCAAGTTTATATAGAGGGGCAAAAGGTTCATGGGACATGCTTCAACACACCTGCCGCACCTTATGCACGCACTCTCTTTGTATTGTTTTGCTTCTTCCTTTCCGAAGGCCAGCAGCGCATTGGTATGCTTCACAACAGATGTCTGCAAGGAATGCTGAGCTATGCCCATCATAGGTCCTCCCATCAACACCTTATGCACTTCTGAGGTGAATCCCCCGCAGAATTCGAAAACATCGGCAAGCTGTGTTCCGATAAGAACTTCGACATTGGAGGGATTTTTAACAACAGAACCGTCCACCGTAACCCTTTTCTTAATGAGAGGCATACCGGTTTTCACATACTCTGAAATAAAGGACACGCTGTTGACGTTCATAACCACGACCCCTACATCCATGGGGAGCTTTCCCGGCGGAACCTTTCTTCCTGTGGTTGAATAAATAAGCATCTTTTCCGCGCCCTGCGGGTAACGGGATTTAAGTTCAACCACCTCTATCCTGCCATCGGTGCCGGCGAGGCCTTTAAGCTCTTTTATTGCCTCAGGCTTGTTGTCTTCTACACCTATCAAGACTCTATCCACACCTAAAAGCTCTCTGACAATATTTATGCCATCCATCACGCCTCTGGAATTCTCAATGATCTCCCTGTAGTCGGAGGTGATGTATGGCTCGCATTCCGCCGCGTTAATTATCAGCGTATCAATTTTTTTATCAGGCGGAGGTGAAAGCTTTACATGTGTAGGAAACCCGGCTCCTCCAAGCCCTACAAGACCGGATTGCCTTATAGCCTCCATAAGCTCTTTGTTATTGGAGTACGCCGGCGGTTTGACGCTTTCATGGACTTCCTGATTTCCATCAGTTTTTATCTCCACTGAGGGGACATAAAAACCCCCCGGGTACAGCATGGGCGCTACGTTTGTCACAATACCCGATACGCTCGAGTGTATCGGAGAGGATACAAACTTATCGGAAAAGCCGATAAGCTGCCCTACCTTTACTGCATCCCCCTTTTTAACAACCGGTTCACAGGCCGCTCCTACGTGCTGGAGCATGGGTATTACTACCTTCTCGGGCACGCCCATCTTGACAGTTTCACAATTGGCAGTATTTTTGCGGTGAGGTACTGCCGCACCCCCTTTAAAGCTTTTTTTTAGTGATTGCATTCTCACGACCCCATCCTTGCGTTTTGCTATAATAAATTTTTATATATTAATAATTTTACTATAATAATAAGCGTTTAGACAAACTAAATTAATTTTTGGGAATATATTCTCTAAAAATCATAAAAAATTACCATAAAAATTACCATTTTTCTGATATTAATACAATGTGTAATAAAATGTGGGGATCTATTTTTAGCCCTTTTAATTATATTTGTTAGCTGGTAATAAGTCAAATGTATTCTGTATACAAAATTAATGCGTTAAATAGTTTATTTTACGCTTCTTTTTGTTTTTATATTTTTTCATATTTTTCATCAAAATTGTATTGATTGTGGATTTTAACTTTATTGAAATGCGCATAAAATAAAGGCTTTCACAAATTTTTAATGGGTTTTGTATACAATTTAACAATCTTTTTCAGAATTCATTCGCGGCAGCAAATTTCCCGATATGGCAAGCAGAGTGCCATGACTAAAGGTAGATAGGTTATTACCAATGTCGTTGCAGGCTTCTGCCCATGGCCGAAACTTCTGTTATATCATCTGTGCCGCTACAACCCGATCAATTCCGGAAAGGTCCTTATATACCTGAATATTGGAAAAGCCGACATCCATCATGGCTGAAACTGCTCCAGCCTGGTTATAGCCGACTTCAAAAGCAAGAAAACCGCCTGGTTCCAGAAACGCCGGAGCTTCTTTAATCACAGCCCTATAGAAGTCCAATCCGTCACATCCTCCGTCCAGCGCAATTGAAGGCTCGTAATCCCTTACCTCTGCCTGGAGTCCGCTTATGTCTCCTGTAGGTATATAAGGAGGATTTGAGACGATTATATCAAACCTGTCCCGGGATTTTTCAAGGCAGCTAAAAATATCGCTCTTTAAGAATGTCACCCTGTCGCCTACACCATTGATGACAGCATTTACACGGGCAATTTCCAGCGCCTCTTCAGATATGTCGACAGCGGTAATGCGGCTGTCCTTAATATAGTAGGCCAGGCTTACGGCGATACACCCTGACCCCGTTCCTATATCCAGAATCCTTATCTGCCGCAGGTTATTTTTTGAAATTTGGCTTTCAGCATGCTTTATAACCGCCTCAACCAGCAGCTCTGTATCTTGCCTGGGGATGAGAACTCCCGGTTTAACCATAAAATCCAGTGACATGAATTCCTGATGCCCGGTTATATACTGCACAGGCATGCCTTCCGTCCGCCTCCGTATCATTTCAAAAAAACGGGCTTGCTCCCCTTCGCTCAGGATGCGGTCGTTGTGAGAGTATAAATAGACCCTGTCGCATCCGAGGACGGAACAAAGCATAACCCCGGCTTCAACCACCGGGGCCTCTATATTCGCGCGCCTTAAAGCTTCAACTCCTTTATTTAATGCATCTCTTAAAACCATCGCGACACCTTTCCCGACTCACCAATTGTCTGCGTCCTTGTCTTCTACTCTTACGTTGTTAAAGGCCTCTATAGCCACCTCAATCTGGCTGTCGTCAGGCTCCTTGGTGGTAAACAGCTGGAACAGCATTCCCGGAGCGTTCACAATGCGCATAATTCTCCACTCACATCTCCCGGCAAATTTTAAAAGCTCATAGGCCAATCCTGCAACCAGGGGTATGAGAAGCAGCCTTGACAATATATTTATCCATATGCTGTGCCATCCAAGGAAGGAAAACACAAATATGCTTACCAGCATGACAAGAAACATGAACGAAGTGCCGCAGCGGGGATGCTTCGTGGAGTGCTTTCTCACGTTTTCTATCGTAAGCTCCTCGCCGTGCTCATAGCAATGAATAGTCTTATGCTCCGCTCCATGGTACTCCCATACCCTTTTTATGTCCTTCATCATCGAAGCCAGAGCGATATACCCGAAGAACAAGGCCATGCGTATTGTTCCTTCAAAGATGTTGTAATAAACTACTCCACTTGCGGTGTTCTTGTTGAAATTCATAAAACTTGCGAGCAGATTGGGCAACAGTATAAACAGGCCAACACTGAAAGCTATAGACAAAACTACTGAGAAGTAAATAACCGCATCCTTAAACTTATCTCCGAATATCTTTTCGATAAACCTGTCAAGCTTTGAAGGTTCCTGTTCCTTTCCATCCTCAAGGTCAACAAACTCCGCCGAATACATCAGGGCCTTTATACCTAAAACCATCTGGCGGAACATGTTGAAGGCTCCCCTCACCACAGGAATCTTAGAAATTTTGCTTTTTTTAGGGAGAGGCCTTTTTTCAACAATGATCTCGCCATCAGGCTTTCTTATAGCAATTGCCGCATTTTCCGGGCCTATCATCATCAAACCCTCGATGAGGGCCTGCCCTCCTATAGTGGTTTTCTTCATATCATTCTCCTTTACATTATAAATAAATACAAAATAATTTCCCAACTGCAAACTAAGGCTGAAACTGGAGTTTCAGCCTTAGTTTATCATTTTTATTTAAACTTTTCAAATGCGGGCAATTATATTAGTCGGCAATACCAAACTTCTTCTTAAATTTCTCAACACGTCCGCCGGTATCAACGAATTTTTGCCTTCCGGTAAAGAAGGGATGGCACTTGGAACATATTTCAACATTAAGGTTTTTCTTTGTGGACCCTGTAATAAAAGTCTCGCCACATGCACATTTAACTACCGCTTCACCGTATTTGGGATGAATTCCTTCTTTCATTATGTTCACCTTCTTTCAAAATCCTTTATGTCAAAAACTTTGATTTTTTACATTCCTTTTTTAAAGACAAAAGTTATTTTAACATAAAAGCACATTGGGCGCAAGTATTATTTATCTTTATCAACAAAGGCTACATTTATGCTGTTTACAAACTCTTCGTTGGTTTTTGTCTGCATAAGCCTGTTTATCAGCATTTCAGTCACTTCCGCCGTGCCCATGTTGCTCATTGCCTTTCTTATGGCCCATATGCTCTCAAGCTCTTTCTGGGTAAGCAGCAATTCCTCTCTTCTCGTTCCGGACTTGTTAATGTCTATGGCAGGGAAAATCCTCTTTTCCGAAAGCTTCCTGTCAAGGTGCACTTCCATGTTTCCGGTCCCTTTGAACTCTTCAAATATTACATCATCCATCCTGCTCCCCGTTTCGATAAGGGCCGTAGCTATTATTGTAAGGCTGCCGCCGTTCTCAATATTCCTTGCCGACCCAAAAAATCTTTTTGGGCTGTGAAGGGCACCCGGATCAAGACCTCCTGAAAGAGTCCTTCCTGTAGGAGGAATGGTGAGATTATAAGCCCTGGCCAGCCTCGTTATGCTGTCTAACAGTATGACCACGTCTTTCTTCTGCTCTACAAGTCTCTGGGCCCTTTCAAGCACCATCTCCGCCACCTTTATATGATGTTCCGGCACTTTATCGAAGGTAGAATATATGACTTCGCCTTTTATCGAGCGCTGCATATCCGTCACTTCTTCAGGCCTTTCATCTATCAGCAGGACTATCAATTCAATATCCGGATGATTAGTTGTTATGGCGTTGGCTATTTTTTGAAGCAAAATCGTTTTGCCCGCTTTAGGAGGAGAAACAATCATGCCTCTCTGTCCTTTACCTATAGGCGCTATCAGGTCAATCAGCCTTGTTGACAGCTCCCTCGGGGTGGTTTCAAGATGGATTTTCTCATTGGGATATATAGGGGTAAGATATTCAAAAGGAACCCTTTTTGACGCAACCTCAGGCGAATCTCCGTTGACTGTTTGCACATATAACAGGGCTTGGAATTTTTCGCCTTCTTTCGGTATTCTGCCCTTTCCTCTGATCTTGTCTCCGGTTTTTAGACCAAAACGCCTGATTTGAGACGGTGACACATATACATCTTTTGGCCCGGAAAGGTAATTATCACTTCTTAAGAAACCATACCCATCCGGCAGCACCTCAAGGACACCTTCAACCGGATCATCGCTTTCAATCTTTTCAAAGCCGTTGCCCTGGGCAGCACCCCAGCTTTCTCTTCGCTGCTCATAGGGCCTTGTGAATGTCCTCTCATCTTGTTTTTCAGGCTCTTCCTTTTTCTCCGGTTCCTGCTTATTTTCTAATTCCATTTTTTCGTTTTTTTCATCATCCAATGCATATTCAATTGCTGCTTTAGGTTGTTCAACAGCTTGTTCAACCCCTTCAGGCCCTGTGGCTTCTTTATCCGGCTCCACTCTGTCCGGTACCACTGGCTCTTCCTCAACCGCTTTCTCGGAGCCTGAGAGTTTTTTAGGCTCAGCCTCCAGCGCTTTGGCAGCCTTGCTTGGTCTCCCCCGCCTTGACTTTTTAATGGTCACAGGTTCTGCGGCCACCTGTTCGGTTTCAGCAGAAGGACCTTCACTTTCCTCTTTCACCGCCTCTTCTTTTGCCGTCTCTTCCTCAATAGCTATTTGGCCGGCTTCACCGCTTTTTTCAGCCGCCTTTCTGCGCCTTCTTTTCAAAGTTGTAGGCGCTTCCTCCGCCGGCGCCGACTTTTCGGCCTCCGCCGGCTTTTCGACAGTTTTTTCGCTCTCTGTTACATTTGCTGCCTCCAGTATTCTTTTAATAAGTTCGTCTTTGCGAAGCTTTGAAATATTCTTTAAATTCATCATTTTTGCAATGTAACGCAAATCTTCTAGTGTTTTACTTCCCAAATTAACTTCTTCCATACTCCACCGCCTTATTCGAATTAAACATAATTATATAAATTACCAGTTTTCGGGAATTCATTCTACCAGATAAACCGATTAAAACTTCCTAAGTAAGATAGTTTATAAACTTAGGGAGGACTAGTGAACTCTAGCGTACATATTATAACATCTTGTTTAAACATTGTCAATCCATGAAAACAGTGGACTTTCAGAAAATATGACCGAGACCGGCTTTTTATTCGTGCCCTGCTTTTTTATAAGATTTCAGGTGCCTCTCGTTTTTTTATAGATTGGAAAACCGCCTGAGAGGAGTATTTGCTGCCTCATAAGCACATCCTTGAGGTCTTCATTTGAAGCGGCATAAATTGTTGTATTGCCTTCACAACGCCTGCATTTAAGACATATTTTATCTGAAAGCAGCACCACCTCTATGTCGTCACTTCCACACTCACAAAACAAATTCCCTTGCTCTGCGATGTCATGGATTTTATTTAATGAATCAAACATCACCTGCGTATTGACAAAGTAGCTGTCATATCCAAAGGCATCTATGATTTCATCCAGCTCTTTTTCAAGGCTGTCTATCCTCTTTCTTACCGTCTCATCCTTGCCGATAAAGCAAAACTGCATACCCGTCTCAGGGCAGCAAAAAACATTTATGTCTTTGCTCAGCATGTCCCTCCTGCTAAACACAAACATATGCTCATTTCCACAGGCAATGCAGGGTATCTTGACCCTGTAATCCCCGCATTCCCCTTTCGAAACTTTCACCCGCGATTTATTGCAACGGCAAGCCCAACTATACTCTTTCGCACATAAAACCGCAAAAAGCGATGTATTAAAAAATTCAAAGCTCCCACAGGAGGAACACTTGTATGCGATGGTTATACTTGCATCTACCAGCATTTTTCCCACCTCGTTAAATATTATTCGCCAGATAAGTAAAAAAATCCTTCTTTAATTTACTTTTTTGTTACCTTAAGGCCCAGCATCCGGCGGCAGGGATCCGGAATGTTTCTAAAGGGTAAACCGCCTTTCTCATTACGGCTTCCGGTTCGCGACACCGGACAGTCGCCATTAAAAAGTCATTAAAAAGTTTAGATGGATACACTGTATAAATATTGACCTAATTTCACATTATTATACTTGCATTGCTAAAAAAAGAGGTGAACACGGTGAACAGTTTAAAGCATGAGATGCGGCGGATGTTTGAAGAAAAGAAATCCCATGGCTTCTCTAATAATAAGATCCTCGAAGAAGGTTTGCTTGAAAAGATTATAAGCCTGTCCCTTATGAACCTCTATATTTTCCGGCCTGAACCCTTGGATATAATAGCGCTGAAGTCCCCTAAAGCCAGGCAGAAACTATTTATGCTTTCGAACAACCAGAAAAGAATACTGGATGCCGCAGTGGTTTTAATAATACTGGCCGACGCTCCCGTAGGCTTCGATAAAGCTGTCGCCGAACGCGCCAGGCATTGGTCGGACCTTCTTATAATGTCATTAATGTATGCGGCCAAATGCTATGCAGTAGATTTTTATCCGGTGGATGGGCTGGATTTGGATTCCTTAAAAGAAAACTTCCAAATCGGTACCCATAAGGATATCATGAGCGTTGCTTGCCTGGGCTACTTTGACGACTGCAGTGTCTCCTATGCCTGGGAAAACAGGCGGTTTTACCACCACATGGTTAAAGAAATATAAGGAGTGCCCCTGGGGGCACTCCTTATATTTTTCCTTTATTCCTTACCTCTGCAGGCAATTATATATCATTACGGCGGCTTCCGCCCTGGTCAGCTTATTCTTGGGATAGAAACAGCCGTTGTTTCCGCTGACAATCTTTAGTCCGGCGGCAATTGTCACATATCCCTCAAGGTCAGGGTTAATGCTGTCCTGGTCTTGGAACAGGGGCTTGTAAATCCCTTTAATATCGGCAACTTCGGTATATTTAAGCGCCCTTATGATAAACTTGACGGCTTCCTCCCTTGTCACCGGCGATTCATAAGATTTTTCTTCCGGCTTCACCACCCCTTCTCTGATCAGGAAGCTGTACAGGTTGTCTATATCCTTATCGCCGCTCTCGGAACTTATTACAGTCCAGTAATAGTAATCCATGATTTTAGACAGAAGTATAAAGAAGTCCTTTTGTTTAATGTTTTCATCCGGCCTGAACTCGGTGCCTCCTAAGGAAATGCCATATTCAGCCAGCGCAGCTATCTGTTTTTCCGCAAAATGCCCAGCGATATCCGTATATTCAACGGGTTTAATTTCCTTGTAAGGCTTGCCGTTGTAACCCAGAATCTCTCCTGTATTAGCATCCAGGGTTGTAGGTTTGCCCGGTTTTAATGCATATGCAAGAACCACTTCAGCTCCTGATTGTGAATCATTTACAGCCCTTGCGTAAGAGTCAGAATATTTCAATTTATACTGAAGCTCAAGACCTATCTGCCCAAACAGCTTTTCGTACGCATCATCCAACGACATAACTTTGTCCACGGCGGGGAATTCCGCTTCAAACCATTCCATATTATAGTTTATAATCCTGCAGTTGACGGCATCATACACTACCGTTATCGCATTGCCCGTAAAAGGTACGCCGTTCACTTTTCTGACGTAAACAAACCTATAATCCCTCGGCCCTTCCTTTCCTGCGTAGCGGAGATGTTCATCACTTTGGCTCTTGTCATATTCCGTCTGCGCAAATTTGTCCGGGTTGAATTTTTTGAGGAATTCTTCAACTGCTTTCCTGGCAGCCGTCTCATCACATTTGGCGGTTTCACCCTCCTTATAAGGGTTGCTTAGATAGAAGCTTATGATTTCACCGGATTTTGCATCAATACTCACACCTGCGTATCTGTATTCTTTGTCGTCCTCGGTCGCTTCCTTGTCAAAGCTCAGATACCAGATGTAACTGTTCCTGTCAGGCCAGTTTCTTGATAAGCTTGAATGTGTAAGTTTAAACTTGTTAGTAAGCTCCAGAACTTTCGTGTTCCGTGCTATTTTCTCAGCCTGTTGGACAGTCAACAGCTTTGAAGCCTCTTCAACCGCTTTTAACTCTTCAGGTGTAAGAGAAGTTTCTCTATTAACAGCTTCTGCCGATTTTGCCAGCTCACCGCCTGCTCCATAGTCATAATAGGGGCCGTAATATCCGTCTCTGGTCTCAATCTTATCCCCGGTGAACGCATCTATGCAATAATTATAGCTGTCGTATTTAGGGATATAGACCGCAAATGTCCTTATCAACTCGTCATCAACAGCATAATTATATGCCAACTTCAGACCCAGCTTCTCTTTATAAGCGCTTTGCGCCTGCTCCATCGAGATGATGCCTTTTACCTCAGGAAATTTAAGGGTGTCATCCCAGTTGCAATAGTAATACTCCACCTCGCCTGTTTCGCTGTTAACCCTTACATTTACGGTGTTGTTATAGAAAGGTATGCCTCTCGGGGACCTTACATAAATAAATTCATAGCCCTTGTCGTCCAGTGAGCTCCGGTTGTTATCCTGGTATCTTAATTCTGAAAAAGCTGCCGGATTTATTCTTTTGATAAAGCTATCCGCAATAGCTTTGGCCTCATTCTTGCTCACCTTCGGGAACTTCTTCTGCCTGGGGTAAACCCCGGGTTTATAGCGGCTATAGTTAAGTATAGTGCCGTTTTCGTCAATTCTTACACTTATTCCCTCCGTATTGTCTTTGCTGTTCCAGTACAAGTACCATACGTTTTTGTTGTTTTGTGTGCTTACATTGTAATCAAACTTGAAGTCATCAGGGATAACAAACTTTTCTTTGGCAATTTTTATGGCCTTCTCCAACCCTTTGCTGTCTTCCGCAGCAAAGCTCTGTACCGGAAGCATCACTGCTACCAGCATGATTATCGATAGGATTAGTGCAACTCCTCTTTTCAACTTTAACCACCTCTACGTAATTTTGTTAATTTTAATATATTAGACTTATAAATCTTATATAAGTTCCAAAAGCTGCTGCTATGTTTTATATATTTTTTTATCCGTCCTTTATGGCAAAACCTCCTGTGATAGGTTTCAACCTATACAGCAGGAGGTTTTAATTTCACTGAGCGTCTTTTAAAGTTCCGCTCGATTACAGATAGCAAGCTTCAAGTCAGCTTATTGCCCGTTCTGGCTTTTGAGCAAACTTTTTCTGTACTTCTCGCTCTCCCAATTGTTTATAAAGTTTTTACCGGCAGCGCTCATGGTCTTTATTTTCAGGCCGCATGCATTTATCTTTTGGATGACGTATAAATACGCAACAAGCGTCTCTTCGATGGTTAAGGCTTCCTGGTACCCCGCTTTATAAATTACCTCGCCTGTCTGCGTGTTTATATTCAGCTTGTTGTCCATACCGTTGATGCAAATGCTGTCGTTCAAATATACAAGCTGGTCGGGGTAAAGGGCTACTTCGTCGAAGTACTCAACTGTAATAGGGCTGTCTTTAAAAAATTCAGCCAGATACCGGGTCTTGCTTCTGTATGTCCCTTCATCCACCTTCTCAAGAACTATTTCCGGGAAATCATCGCCCAGGTTCAAGTAGCTTTTAATTAAGCTGTTCACCTCTGTATGCAGCTCCACGCATTTGCTGCAGTCGTCTGAGCTCACTACGAGGCCGTGATTCTCCATAAAAATGACTTCGGGAAATCTGTTTTTCTCCTTAATGCACTGTTCTATCCCTTCTTTGATTTTCAATGTAAGGCTAAAGCCCGGATTGATATACGGCACCCATAAACAGGCATAGCTTTTATCCGCAAAAATTTTCTCGACCAGTTCCCTGCCTTCTTCAGCACAGCACAGGATATTTGCATATACCGAGTGCGTATGAATCACATATTTTTTCAGTATTGAATGAAAACCAGCCTCTACAGAAGGCCTTAGCTTCTTTAAGCCCTCCATTTCAACGACATTGTTTTTTACAAACTCTACACTGTCTTTTTCGTAATCGATTCCGGAGCTTAAATCAACCCGGCTGTAGTAGTCTTTTATATTCTTATAGTTCACCACTACAAAACCTTCCCTCGGGGTAATCTGGCTGAGTTTGTATCCTGATGCTTTTACAGCCATCAGCTCATCATCCAGCTTGACGGATGTGTTTCCGCCGCCGCCCTGTACAAGGTCGGGAAATTTCCCTACAGCCTGAGAAATATATTCCAACTCTTTCAATCCTTTGTCATGCATACATTCTATCTCCTCTCAGCTTAAATTCTTTTCAAAAGTACATTTTCCTCATACTCCTTAACAGTGTCTAACCATTCCGGCCCGACAGGAACGTTCATGTCAAGGCAGTATTTATTCCACACCGCGCCGAAAGGAAGGGTTTTAATCTCTTCCATCAAAGCAAGGCGGTTGCCGTAATTGCCTTTGTTTTCTTCCTCAACCAGCATGTGGGTAGGCTCAAGAAGGGCGATCAGTATGGATTTCAGAGCTGCCCTGGTTCCTGTCACCCAGGCGGTTATCCTGTTGATGCTTCCATCGAAAAAGTCAAGAGCGTAATGTACCTTGTCAAAAGCATCGCATCTCTTTACCTCTCTGGCCACATCCAACAGTTCGTCGTTCAGTATGACAACATGATCGCTGTCCCAACGGACACCTCTGCTTACATGCAGCAAAAGCCCATCTGAGAACAGGAGCATAGATGATATTTTATCTGCTATGCTCTCGGTAGGATGGAAATGGCCCATGTCAAAACAAACCATAACGTTATTCTTAATTCCATACCCCATGTAAAACTCGTGGGAACCTACAGTGTATGCCTCAAAGCCTATACCGAACAATTTGGATTCTACTGCATCAATAAGAAAGTTTTTGTCATACTTTTCCGCAAATATTTCATCCAGCGACTCTTTGAGAATTCTGCGGTAAGCCATCCTGTCCGCCGGAATATCCTTGCTTCCGTCGGGAACCCAGATATTATTTATGCACGGAGTGCCAAGTTCTTTACCTATTTGGGCCGCAATCTCACGGCATCTCTTTGTATGCCTGATCCAGAAGTCACGGACATTTTTATCCTTACTGGAAAGTGTAAATCCTGATTTTGCCATTTCATGGGAAAAATAAGTAGGATTGAAATCTATCGCCACCCCTAGCTTCTTTGCCCAATCAATCCATTTTCTAAAGTGTTCGACTGTTATCTCATCCCTGTCTACAAATTTTCCGTCCGTCTCCGCATAAATCGCATGAAGGTTGATGCGGTGCTTTCCCGGAATGAGGCTCAATGCCATTTCAAAATCCTGCCTCAGCTCCTCGCCGTTTCTCGCCCTTCCCGGGTAGTTGCCTGTAACCAGGGTCCCTCCGCCTGCGTGCGCATCCGCAGATTCGAACCCCCCCACATCATCTCCCTGCCAGCAGTGGATAGAAATTTGAATCTTTTTGATGGTTTCCAGTACCTTGTCGGTATCTACGCCAAAAGCCGCATATACCTCTTTAGCTTGCTCATAGCTGTTGTTGACGTACTTTTTCATATCAAAGTTAAACATAATTGTGCCTCCCTCCTATAAATTCTCATTAAGCCTCTTGTTTATCAGTCCTGCACAGGATAAGCTATGGTGGTCATCAGAGTCATCTCAGCCTGGCTTGTATCCATCCTGCTGTACTGAACTATCACTTCAACATCGCTCCTTACCATCATTGCATACGGAACTCCTCGAGGCACAGGCCTGCCCTTTTCATCTTTGAGCTTATCCATCCTTATGTGGTGTGTGCGCTCCGCTTTGCACACCGTCTTAAAGCCGTCCATCTTGTCCCTGTCCTCGAAATAAAGGGTTATCTCTATATTGGCGTCTTTCTTAGTGGGATTTAAAACACAAATCGCCTCATGGCTGGGAAACAAGCCGTTGCTTACCGTAGGCCAGTATCCGTCGGGTATGAACCAGACCTTTGACCCTTCTGCCATATTGAAATCATCCTTTCTTAATTTAAGTTAAATATCACCTATTCAGGCAGCCGGAACCTGAAGCATTTCACATCGGCAAACCCCTTCTCGAACACCGGCTCTTTCCCTCTTACTCCTGAACAGCAGCCACTTTCCTAAATCTCTCATATGCCTCGCTCCACCTATCGGCTTCCTTCGGAGCATATTCACGCGTCGGAAATGAATTTCTCACGATAGCCCTGGCTTCATCCAAACCTGAAACCTCACCAAGGGCTATCATTTGGCAGGCAATATTCCCTACAGCCGTAGCCTCCACCGGGCCTGCCACTACCGGTCTTCCCAAGGCATTGGCCGTAAACTGGCAAAGCATTATATTTTTACATCCGCCGCCAACAACGTGCAGGACGGGTATTGAGTAACCCACTATGCGCTCCAGCCCTTCCACAGCCATGCGGTATTTTAAGGCAAGGCTCTCCATTATGCAACGGACTATAGCAGCTTTGCTGTCAGGAACCGCTTGCCCCGTCTTTCTGCAAAATTCTCTGATTTTTTCCGGCATGTTTCCGGGACTGTAGAACAGGTCATCGTCAGGATCTATGAAAGCTACGAAGGGTGCGGATTCCATTGCCATCTGCTCCAATTCGTCGAAGGTCGCAGGCTCTCCGGCCTTATCCCATGTCCTCTTGCATTCCTGGTATATCCACAGACCCATAATATTTTTCAGAAGCCTTGTCGTTCTGTTGAAACCACCTTCGTTAGTGTAGTTGAGCCTGTAGGTAGTGTCATTTATTACAGGCTCCGGCAGTTCAACACCCAGAAGCGACCATGTCCCGCTGCTGAGGTATGCATACCTTTCTTCGGCAGCAGGCACGGACATCACTGCGCTTGCCGTATCGTGTCCCGCTACTGCGACAACAGGTATGCCACTTACGTTAAGATCCTCACTTACGCCTCTGCTGATCTTCCCTATAATCGTGCCGGGATTCACCATATCCAGCAATATGTCCCGCGGTATTCCCAATCTGCTTAAAATCAGCTCCGCCCACGTTCCTTTTCTTGGGTCTATCATCTGCGACGTGCTCGCGATGGTGTATTCAGTCACCTTTTCACCGGTGAGAAAATAATTAAGCAGATCGGGAGTGAACAACAGCGTTTTGGCCTTCTCCAGCAAAGGCGAGCCGCTAAGCTTGAGCGACAGGAGCTGGTACAGGGTGTTGAATTTTAGAAACTGTATGCCTGTATGCTCATATATCTCCCTTCTGGGCACAATCTTGCACGCCTCTTCAATCATGCCTTCATTACGGCTGTCCCTGTAATGCACCGGGTTTCCCAGAAGCTGGCCTGATGAGTCAAGAAGACCAAAATCGACACCCCAAGTATCGGTGCCTATGCCGGCAATGTCCCGGTGTCCGCCCTTGACACATTTTAGTATGCCCTGCTTCATTTCATAGAACAGCCTGAGGATATCCCAGAAAAACGTCCCGTTGGCCATAACAGGGTCATTGGAGAACCTATGAATTTCCTCAAGTTGGAGCATCTCACCGTCAAAGCTGCCGAGCATGGCACGGCCGCTGCTTGCTCCGTAATCAAATGCAAGCAACTTTAGCATTGAACCACACCTCCCAGAAACAATTGGTCTTTATTGTTTTTTGTATTTTTTGTTATTTGCACATAATTAGCTAATTTTATTATACACCTATTCCCTTTCGCAATTCTTTGGTATATGTTATTCTATTATTAGGGAATTTTATAAACCGGCGCGATAAAACTTTTGCCCGGAACCATCAAGCAGAAGGGGAGGCTCCGCCAATGCCTGAAGCTTATCCTATTTTAAAGGGTGACAGGCTTTTCAGGAAAAACGAGCTGGTATATATAAACAGGTCGGACGAACTGCAGGAATTTTGCGGTATAATTCATAAGCACGATTTCATAGAAATAGCGTATGTTATAGACGGCAGCGGCATCCACGTCGTAGGCGAAAGCGAATATGAAATTTCAAAAGGTGACCTTTTTATAATAAACTATGATGTCCCCCATGGCTTTTTGCCTAAAAACGGGGAAGATTCCGGCCCTATTACGTACAACTGCGTTTTTATGCCGGAGTTCTTGGATTCGTCGCTGTTCAGCAGTAATCATTTCCAGGATATTACATCTTCATTTTTGTTTAAATCCCTTTTCCCTGATGATTGCCAGCCCACTCCTGACTTGAAGCTCCATGGCGTCGAATTCAACGAAATAGGACACATTTTCAGCAAAATGTACTCGGAATATAAGCTCATGCACAAAGGGTACTGCGACATTATCAGGGCCTATTTGATTGAGCTTATAGTCAAGATTTTCCGGTATATAGACCTGGACAAGAAAAAGAAGCCTGTGTCAAAAAATATCGATATTGTAAACAAGGCCATAGACTATCTCAAGCATAACTACAACTCCGATGTAAAGCTGGAAGATTTGGCAATGAAATCTTTTATAAGCAAGAACTATTTCAGCAGGCTTTTTAAAGATGTCACCGGCATAAATTTCAGCGATTATGTTCAGCAACTCAGGATTGATGAAGCCCGGAACCTTTTGAAGAACACCGATATGAAAGTGATAGATATTGCTTCTCAGGTAGGTTTTAAGGACCTTAAGTTTTTTTATGAGGTCTTCAAAAAAATCACCGGGAAAACTCCCGGTGATTTCAGAAAAGCTGAAGGCTAAAACAGACTTGTTTGTCGGCAGGTCAGAGGGCATTTATTGTGCTAAGGCACGTGCTTTTAAAAGCCGCCCGGAATAATCGCTATTCTCTGCATCTTCCTATTTTACCGTATATCCTTATCCTCTCATTAAGGTCAGGGTATTTTCTCACAGTTTCCTTTGAGAACATCCCCTTGTTTAAATCCTCAGTTGCCGCCTTTTCATGTCCTATCAACGCCCATGTGGCATCCAGCAAGTTGCTGAATTCCGAATTTCTCAGGGCCTCACACACAAAGGGCTGCCGCGGAGAGTTTATGTCTTCACCGCTTATCTGGAACAAATCGTGACTTTCACACAAGGACTTGACCCTCTTAAGCTGCTCCATCGTATTCCTTGATGGCATATAGGTGACGGCATTGAAACCTAAGTCCTTTATAACTTCGAAGAGGAGCTCGATATAGTCGTCTTCAAATTTCTGGCTCCTTTTATCGCCGGTAACCGAATCGACTACATCGCCCAGGTAGGGATAGGCGGATATGGCGCCTATTTCTCTCGCAAAGCTTATAACTTCCCTCACGTCTGGACATTCGGCAGAGGCATCGACGTAAAACATTGAGACCATATCGCTTTTGAGAGCGCCCAACAGGTCGTATTCATAATATTCATTTTCGCCGTCCATCAAATAATTCTCAACTTTCGCACTGATATTCATCTTTAATTTGCTTTTGAGGAAGTCAACAAGGCCCTGCCCCTTCCCGAACTTGTCCACCAGCTTTAAGGACAGGCCGAAAAGTATATGCCTTTCGGTAATGCTTCCCCCCTCGCTGCTCTTTGACAGTGGCACCACATCTTTTTCAAAGTCCAGGGCAATTTCAAAAGGCTTGAGTATTTCATTAATCCTCTCCACCATAAGCCTGTTTCTTTTGTTCCTTTCCGCTACATAGGGAGCAAAATAGCTCTTGACCCTGTCAATCTGTGTATGGGGGATGCCGTGTAAGGCTACATAGGCCACCGATTTCTGGTCCGGATTGTTTATCAATTTACCGTTCAACGGAGTTTTTGAAAAGTCAGCCCTGCACTCGACGCCTATGGTTGTTGCCATACCCATGATTTTTCCGGCTTCTATAAATTCCATCGCTCCGCTGATGGAGTCATGGTCCATTATCCCTGCAGTCCTCAACCCTGCGTTATAAGCCATCCACATGGCCTTTGACGGGGAATAGGGAGAAAATGAATACGTGGTATGGATATGGTTGTTCACATCATTACCCCTCCTGGGCCTCTCAAGCACACCCTTATCTACTCCCTCCATCAGCTTTCTCAAACTTTCAAGCCTCACATTTACGTCGCTGTGATTTAAATCCTCCACATACCGTAAGTATCTGTTATTCATATAAACCTCCATTTATTATTGAAAATGGTTTATATAGTTTCCCCTGAAAAAGGCGGATTGCGTTTTGAGCTGGGCTGTAAAAAAAATTGGCCGGCGATGCCAAAGCGTTCTATAGGGCTTGCCGGCATGGAGGCCGGCAAAGCAATGGTTGAACATCGATGCCGAATCATTGCATACCCAAATAAGATGCAAGGCAAGCCATAACCAATTGTAGCAACGAGACATCGCAATGAATCTCTCAGTGGAAACCATATAGTTCATCACAATTTTCAACGCATTTCCTGGCCGCCCGTCACATTGATAGCCTGTCCTGTCATATAGCTTGCTTCATCCGATGCCAGAAATACCAGCACGTTGGCGACATCATCATATGAACATCCTCTTCCGAGGGGAACCTGACTCAGGTATTTCTTTCTCACTTCCTCAACGGTTATACCCTGGTTCCTTGCATACTGTTCATACAAGCTGTTTACCCACAGCGGAGAGTCCAAAAGATTTCCAGGACAGATTGCGTTAACTCTTATATTGTACTCCGCAAGCTCCAGAGCAAGGCTCTGAGTAAGCCCTATGCCTCCGAACTTAGAAGAAGCGTATGCAGAGTTCTTATATGACCCCTTCTTTCCTGACTTGCTGTTTATCTGAATTATATTGCCTTTCCTGTTCGGTATCATAACCTTGGCCGCCGCCTTTGCGCACAGGAAATATCCGGTGAGGTTTACATCTATCATTTTCCTCCACTGCTCTATCGGGAACTCCACTACCGGCTTGGCGATGAGTATGGCCGCATTCGACACCAATAGATCCAATTTACCGTACTTCTCCACCGCTGCGTTAACCATCGCCTCCACCTGCTGCTCATCAGTGACATCCACTTTCACCGCAATTGCATCTGTAAGGCTCTCTGCAACTTTGCGAGCTGATTCAATATTTATATCGGCCACTACCACCTTGCACCCTTCTTTGTCAAGCCTCCTGGCAAGCGCCTCTCCCAAACCCTGAGCTGCTCCTGTAACAATTGCTACCTGCCCTTCTAACCTTCCTCTCTGACACATGTGAAATACCTCCTACTAGTTTTATATTATTTCAACGCCGTACTTTTTCGCCTCTGCCTCCACTTCCTTCGGCAGTTCCTTTTCACATACCCAAACATCTATATCTTCCAGAGTGGCATATGTGAACGGCTGATTTTTATTAATTTTATTTGTATCCATGAGCAATATTACTTTCTTCGCCCTTTTTACCACCTTGCGTTTAAGTTCGCCCTCATATATGTTTGAAACGGTAAAACCGCTTTCTATCGAAAAACCCGAGGCAGCCATAAAAGCAATATCAATGTTTATGGTATCCAGAAAAGAAATTGCGTTAGGCCCTGACATAGAAAAGGTATTCCTGTTGACAAGCCCTCCAAGGGCAACTACCGAAGCCCTGAGTTTCTTAACCAATTCAAGGGCAATGTTGGCTCCGCTGGTGACAATCGAGAAGCTGTCGTCGGGCAGCATCTTTGCCAGGCACATGATGGTGCTCCCCGCATCAAAATATATGGAACGCCCCTTCTCAACCATAGAAACCGCTTTCTCTGCAATCTTTATTTTGGCCTCTACGTTTTCTGAGGCCCTTCTGGAATAGGCATCTTCCTCGCCCGCTGAATTGGATACCTTTTTAACGCTTACCGCACCACCGTAGGTGCGAATGAGATGTCCGCTGTTTTCAAGGCTTATCAAATCTCTCCTAAGAGTCATCATCGAAACCTCGGGGAACATCTCTTTCAACTGCTGCAGTTGTATCTCCCCTTTTTGTTCGATCAACTGCAGTATTTGGTGCTGCCTGCCACTGTTCACAGAATCACACTCCAATAGTTTTCCTCATTTACAGGCAGGGTTTTCTCGCAAAATTGCGGAAAACCCTGCCGACATAATTTTATCATTTATTTATCATCCATCATTATTCAAAAATTGTCAATATTTTTATACCCCAAGCTTATTTAGCCTTATCTGCTCCTGGGCTGTAAAATTGTTCCTGGCAACATGGCCCTTAAGGGTCATTATCTTTTCATGGATGGCATCAATAATCCACTCGGGCTGCGGGAAGAAGTACTCCTCAAGCTCATGGGCAGGAGTTATCCAGTTCCTCGAACCCACTACAACCGGTGGTGCATCCAGGTAGTCAAAAGCAAGTTCGCTTATGGTCTGGGCCATGTCTTTAAGGTGTGAACCACGTTCGCACGCATCGCTTGCCAGCACGATCTTTCCTGTCTTCTTGACTGATTCAAGCACCTTTTCATAATTAAAGGGCACCAGGGAACGGGCGTCAATAATTTCAGCCGATATTCCATACTTTTCCTCCAGTATCTTAGCTGCGTCCAGAGCCCTGTAGAGGGTAGCGCCAACAGTCAGGATCGTGATGTCCTTGCCTTCCTTCTTGATGTCAGGCTCGCCTATCGGCACTTCATAGTAGCCTTCCGGCACTCCTTCAAGATGGAACATCTCACCTACATCGTATATCCTCTGGCTTTCAAAGAATATCACAGGATCTGTCCCCATTAAAGCAGCATTCATCAGACCTTTTGCGTCATACGGCGTCGCAGGGAAAACAACCTTAAGCCCGGGTATATGTGCAACAAGAGATGTCCAATCCTGGGAATGCTGGGCCCCATATTTTGAACCTACCGATATCCTCACCACAACAGGCATTTTCAGTATTCCCGCGCTCATCGCCTGCCATTTTGGCAGCTGGTTGAACAGCTCGTCGCCTGCCCTTCCCATGAAGTCGGCGTACATGAGCTCAACAATCACCCTTCCTCCGCACATTGCATAGCCTACCGCCGAACCTACGATGGCTGCCTCAGAGATAGGTGCATTGAACAACCTGTGGTAGGGCAAAGATTCGGTCAAGCCTCTGTATACAGCAAAAGCACCGCCCCAATCTCTGTTTTCTTCGCCATACGCAATCAATGTCGGATCTGTGTAGAACTTATCAAGTATTGCTTCAAAAATAGCATCCCTCAACTGGAACACCTTATTCTTGGGAACAGGCTTGCCGTCCTGTATACCAACCCTGATCTTTTTCGCAATCTGCTTAACCCTCGGGTTTTCCTCCTTCGGTATCAGAACCTCGCACTCCCTGTCCTCCATCTTCTCAATCCTCTGGTTGGAGAACATCAGGTCTCCTATAGCATTGGGGTTCTTTTCGAGGTCCATCCTCGGTGAAACGCTATCGTCGGTAGCCAGCCTGCATATCTTTGTTATCAATTCCCTAGTCTCTTCGCGAATCGCGTCAAAGGCCTCAGGCGATGCAACTCCGGCTTTAATCAGCTTATCCTTGTATTCTATCAATGAGTCTTGAGCCATCCAGGCATCAAGCTCTTCCTTCGTCCTGTAGCTGGACGCATCCGAAGGTGAATGGCCCGTGAACCTGTAAGTTACCGTGTCAAGCAAGACCGGACCGTTCTTTTGCTTGATGATCTCCAGCTTTCTCCTCATCGCGTCGATGACCGCAAGGGGATTATATCCGTCTATCCTTTCAGCGTGCATCTGCTCCGGATTGACTCCTGCGCCTATCCTTGCCAACAGATCATAACCCATCGTTTCGCCACGGGTCTGGCCGCCCATGCCGTACTGGTTATCGAAGATGTTGAGTATAAAGGGCAGTCCACCTCTGTACTCGCCTTCCCACAGCTTTTTATACTGGTCCATTGTAGCAAACCATATGCCTTCCCAAACAGGACCGCAGCCTGTGGCACCGTCACCGATATTGGCAATTACGACGCCATTCCTACGGTTTACCTTCTTAAATAATGCAGCGCCTACGGCTATATCACCTGACCCACCGACTATAGCGTTGTTGGGATAGATTCCGAAAGGTGTAAAGAAAGCATGCATTGAACCGCCAAGGCCTCTATGGAATCCGGTCTCACGGGCAAATATTTCCGCCAGGGTACCGTATACAAGAAAATCAATGGCTAGCTCTTTGACATCGTTTTTATTCTTTTGCTTGCCTTCAACCACCCTCAATATGGCGCCGTCAAAGAAACTTTCCATAATATTCAGCAGCGCTTTGTCATCCAGCTTTTGGATGGCGGAGAGGCCTTTTGCCAGTATCTCCCCGTGGCTCCTGTGGGAACCCATGATGTAGTCATCGACACCAAGGAGATATGCCTGTCCTACCACCGCTGCCTCCTGGCCGACAGACAGGTGAGCCGGCCCCGGATGGTTGTATTTGACGCCATTGTACTCGCCTGTAGTTTTTATGGCGTGTATCATTTGTTCAAATTCCCTGATTATAGTCATGTCCCTGTAAATCCTCAGGAAATCTTCAGTCGTAAAATTGGCCTTTTCTTCCTCAATGGTTTTATTGTACTGGTTTACAGGAATGTCTTTAAAAGTAATTTTACCGCTTTTTCTAATTTCATTTGGATCTAAAAATTGTGATTTTGGCATAATATCCGTCCCCTTTTTATTTGATTTTATTTGCTTCGCAAGTCTGCAAAGGTTATATAATCGCTATAATGTCACTAAGTGCCCGCCTTAAATCACAGCAGGTCAATCAAACTCAAAAATTCCCTCGCGTATTACTTCACAAACGGTAGGATGGGGGAATACAAGCTCTTTAATGTCTTTTACCCTCATCTCCGTTTCTATCATCAATCCGGCCCCGTATATAATCTCTGACGCATAGTTTCCTATCATGTGGACACCGATGAGCTTTCTGTATTTTTTATCAATAAGAATCTTGCAGATACCGTCTCCGCCCTCATTTTCCGCTACATACCTTCCGCTGTACCTCATGGAGATGCTGACCGTCTCAAAGTCTATCCCCTTCTGCCTTGCTGTCTCTTCTGTTTCACCTACACAGCCTACCTCAGGGTTCGTGTAGATTACAGACGGAATTGCTTCATATCTCATCTTATCTTTCCTGCCAAGCATATTGTTTATACAAACTTCAGCTTCACGGTATGCAGTGTGGGCCAGCATTGACTGTCCGTTCACATCCCCTGCCGCATAAACCTCGGGAATGTTGGTTTTTCCCCTTTCGTCAACTTTAATGCGGCCTCTTTCCACCTCAACACCTATATTCTCCAGGCCAATTCCGTCTACAACAGGCCTGCGGCCTATGCTCATCAGCACCTTTTCAGCTTCAACGGTATGCCTTTCACCCCTTGCCTCATAAACAACGCTGCCTTCCTTTACCTCTACAACCTTCGAGCTCAGCTTGAACTCAACGCCTTTTTTCTGATAGTTCTTCATCAGTATTTCAGCTATTTCCCTGTCCGTATTGCCTGCTATGTGGTCCAGCATCTCTATTATCGTGACCTTGCTTCCGGCAGAGTTGAAGTATGACGCCATTTCAAGGCCTATTACTCCTCCGCCTACAATCACCAGCGAAGCCGGAACGCTTTTGATATCAAGGATCTCCCTGTTCGTCAAAACATACCCCTTTTCAAGGCCCTCTTTCACGCCGGCAATAGGAGGGATAATAGGCATGGAACCTGTAGCAATAAGCAGCCTTTTTCCGGTATAGGTTTCATTGTCAACTTTAACCTCATACCCTTCCGGGCTCCTGCCTTGAATCACTCCAAAACCCTCCACTAATGTGACCTTGTTTTTCTTAAGCTTGGCCTTAATTCCGGAAACCAGGGTTTTCACAACCTTGTTTTTTCTTTCTATAACCTTCTCATGATTAAAAATGGCTTTTTCAACCGTCACGCCGTACTTTTCTCCGTGCTTTGCGTAATCATAAATCTTGGCTGAGTACAGCAGTGCCTTTGATGGGATACAGCCTTCGTTAAGGCATACTCCTCCTACAAACCTTTTTTCAATGAGCAGAGTATTTAAACCTTCATGTCCTGCCCTCTCGGCTGCAAGATAGCCGGCAGGCCCTCCACCTATCACGATCAAATCATATATCATTTTAATCTATCTCCTTACTTGGTTTGTCTGTAGTTGTTGCACCAATTAAATTATATTAAGGTTTAAGAGCGAAGGCCGGAGTTAAAGCCTCTCAGCCTAAGCCCTTACTTACTTTGCAAGCAGCACGCTGAAATTCTCCAGGTTAGTTTTCAGCTCCTTCAGGAACCTTGCCGCAGGAGCACCGTCCAGGGCCCTGTGGTCAAAAGTGAGGGACAGGCCCATAGCCGGGTAGTACACATACTCGCCATTTACTTCCTTGACTCTCTGAACTATGGTGTTGACGCCGAGAATTCCAGTCTGCGGCGGATTGAGCACCGGGGTGAAAGACTCGATGCCCAGGGTCCCCAGGTTGGTCACCGTAAAGCTCCCTCCCTTGAGCATATCCGGGTTTATGGTACCCTTCTGGCACTGCTCAATGAGCTCTTTTGCTTCCCTGGATATCTCATTTAACGATTTTTTGTTGGCATTGAACAGGGTAGGCACCATCAAACCTCTTTCGGTGTCAACAGCTATACCAAGGTGGACATTATTGAAAACCAGCATCTTGTCGTCAAGGAAATGTGCATTCAACTCCTTGTGGTTAAGTATGGTCCTTGATACGGCAAAAAGTATGATATCGTTTATTGTTATATTCTCAAGCCCGAGCTGGTCTTTGCTGTCTTTCAACTTCTTGCGATATGCGAGTATTTCAGTAGCATCGAAGGAAGTATTTAGGGTGAGCTGAGCGGTAGACGAGATAGAATGATACATTGCTTTTGCAATGACTTTCCTTATGTTTGTAAGCTTTACTTCCACGTAATCCTGTTGAGCCGCCTGGATGTCCTGCTCTTTTGCTCCTGTTTCAACCGGTGTTTTAAGATCTTCTGTTGTAATCCTTCCACCCAATCCTGTCCCTGAAATAAAGCCAGGAGCTGTTTTCAAATACTCATCCATTGCTGACGGCGTAACCACCGGCCCGTTTTCGCGCAGCGCAATGATGTCTCTTTCAATTATCCTGCCGTTGGGGCCTGTCCCGCTTGCATACCTATAATCGACTCCAATCTTCTCAGCCAAGTTTCTGGCCCGCGGGGAGATTTTAACCCTTTCTCCCTCAATTGCCGGAGTCGGGATCGTTTGAACTGCCTTTTCCTCAACGGCAGCTTTTTCCTGAGCCTGCACTTCTTGAACTCTCGCTTCATCAGCTTTGCCTGAGTCATCCTTCTGGGCTCTCGGATCAAACTCCGCAGCGCTTTCGCCTTCCTCTCCTATTACACATACATTGGTCAGGACGGGAACATCGTCGCCTTCTTCAAAAAACACCTCAATAAGCGTTCCTTCAACTTTAGCCTCTTCGTCGAAGGTAGCCTTATCTGTCTCATAGGTAAACAACAAATCCCCTATTTTTACCTTGTCGCCTTTTTTCTTATGCCATTTGGATATGATACAGCTTTCTACTGACTGACCCTGTCGGGGCATAATCACCGGTATAGCCATTTTTTATCCTCCCATGTAAACTTTATATTGTTTGATGTTAATTTTTATCATATTTTAGTTATATGTTATCAAATATTATAACATGTGTCAATATACACAGACACTTTGTTAAAGCAATAAATAGGATCTCATGGGATCCTATTTACTGTTTCCTTTAAATGCCACTTTATGCAAAATGGAGCTTTTTTGCCTACCTAAACCCAGACATCAAAAGCTAAGGGCCTTTTCCGCCTGGTAAGAGCTTCTGGACAAGAGGCCATGAGTCTACATATTTAAACCCCATATCCTTGCATAAAACTTCATATTCCCCTGGATATCCAGGGCTTTTTTATAATCAAGCCTTCCAAGCCTTACAACATTCAACTTCACACAACGCTATATGGACTTGGCGTTGGCCAGCAGGTATTTTTCCGCCTCAGCCGACCACAGCCCCTTATTCTTTTCTACTATTTCAGCCAGTTTTGCAAACATCGGGTCTGTCTTGCCTTTCTCTTTGAAGTCGCTGATAGCCGTCAGTTCCATATCTATATTAGTATATATCAGCTTTTTGCCGCCCGGTATTTTAGGAAGGTTCAGCGTTGTCTCTATTACGCTGTTAAGTCCTCCGACGTGGGTGATCATCGCAGTCGGATTGATTAAACCCTTTTCCATCATCTGCAGGGACTCGATCATATCATCGGTATTTCCGCCGCTGGTGCCCACAATATGGGTTGAATTATAATGCACGTTATAAAAATTGAGTTCTGCAGAAAATGCGGAATTTGTAGGTCCTGCAAAGAAGTTCAGGCAACCGTCCTTTCCAAGTATCTTGTCGCCCTGCTCAACAACCGGTCTTACAGGAGCAAACACGAAAACATCATCATAACCCTTGCCGTCGGTTAATGAAATCAGGTACTCCGGAACATTTTCTATCTCCGACGTATTCACATACATGAGCTTAACGCCGTTCTTCTTAGCCTCTTCGACAGTATAAATGGACTCCGCCCTCTTCAGTCTCGCCTCATCTATATCGGTGACAACCAACAGCCTGGGTTTCCTGTCACAGTGGATAGCATAATCTATAGCTCCCAGTCCCATAGGGCCTACACCTGCCAGTATAGCCATGTTGCCGCCTTCCTTTATGCCCATTTCATGGACATAGCTGCCGCTGGTGGTGTGGTAATTTGCATGAAAGGCCCCTACTATGCAAGACATGGGTTCGGACAGTGAACCATAAAAGTATGCGTCACCCTGGTAATCCAGAAGGCAATTGTGCTCCATTATCACATTGGGGATGATGATATAGGTGGCGTCTCCCCCTATATACTGGAATGAATACCCGGGAGCCGCGTAAGGATTGCTCTTATCGTTGATAGCCGGTTGAATCGAGAACTTCTGGCCGGGCTTAAATTTGTGCTGCCATTTTTTGCCCACTTCAACAATTTCGCCGCAAAATTCATGCCCTATTATAACAGGATTTTTATCGATGTCCTTGGGTACTCTCTTATGGTCCGCTCCCTGAATAGCAGCTTTATAGGACGACATGCAGATGCTGTCCGAGATAATATGGGCCAGTATTTCGTCGTCTTTTATCGGCGGAAGCTCAAATTCTTCCAGCCTTAAATCATTTTTTCCATATAGCCTGACTGCTTTAGTTTTCATATACTTCTCCCCCACCCATTTTTTAGTTGATTTCATCATTATGTTCTATTATAACATAACAATGATAGTTTTTGTCATCCTTTTTATGTTATTTATATATTTATTTTAAATTAATTATATTTTAGGTTATGAAAATTTAAATATTAAATTCCTTACAAATAACGGTTTTTATTATAAAAGTATAGTGTCTATGTCAATAGCCGCCCCTTCCCCATTCGAACCGTACAATTTGGTGCAAAAATGGTGAGTTATCACCGCTTTTTTAATTTTTAAATCAAAAAATCTGCTGGCCGAGGTCAGCGATGCTGACCTCAACCGGCAGATACAGTCCTTCTCTCGCGCATTGCACGTGCTACTAAATTTGTTTCCCGCTTTTGGCAGATTATCCGCTATTCCAACGGAAGGTCCGGGTTTTCAGCAAAGTGCTTCAGCATTACAATCGGGTCTGAGTTTGACGGATTGTGGATTGTCACACCTTTTTTGGCAGCCTCTTCAGTTACAAAGAACTCATCATTGGTCAATTGGCCATACTTTATCAACGCAGGTGTTTCAATGTCCCATACGCCGCACTTTCCATGGCCCTGGAGCATTATAAACCCATACGCCGCACTGTCCTTTATTGTAACCGTTTTTCCAGGCAGCACCGTAAGCCTCTTTGCGCTTACTTCCTTACATTTATAGCATATCCACTCCTCAATATAACCCTCTTTTTTCATTTCTTCTATATCTCTAACCGGCTTCGGCGCCATAAAGCGGTTCTCGTAAAAATTAGGATCCACATTTAGTTCCCAATCAATCACATCAATCAGATAGTCAAAATTATTCATCTCCTCCTGCGGCGTGTCTTTCCACAGCAGAGATCCGGGAACGCACTGGCCTCCGTACAGGACAGACTGGTACATGGCATACACATCCGACGCAAACTGGGGCTCATAGGTGCATAAGCTCCCTGGTGCATGAAGCACTCCCGGCGGTACATCCCAGCCTGTATCCAGCGTAAGCTTGTAGCATCTCGACAGATCAAGCAGCTTATTGTCTCCTTTTAAGAAATTCTTTAGGCACTCCTTCACCTGTTCTTTGGTGGTTCCCGGGTTGAAGCCAAAGAAAGTGAAGGGGAATTCGCCTCCGTGATTATTCATCTGTGAAGGGAAGAAGTACATCTCAGGCTTTCCTTCCTGCCCAACCCTGGCTGCATGTTCACTGCGGTGATGGACATGGTGGGGAAGGGGACCTGCATTATCAAAAAACTTCGAAAACATAGGCCATTTTTGGTATTTCGACCACAGGCTGTCCCCAATTATTTGACCTTTAAGGTATTCAACTGCATCCCTTAATAATACGCGTTCTTTTCCTTCTTCATCCGCAACTATATAGCTCAACCCTTCATCCTCAGGTGTACCGGGACCGTTATCCGCAGGGGTGGTGGATGCAAACCATCTTTCATCAATTCCGCCCCTTTCAAGTCCCAGAATGTAATAGTCATCCGGATGAAGCTTTATCCGGCGTCCGGGTCTGCAAAAGGAACGCGGCACCCACGTAGGCGCAAGCCGCATGATACCTCTTCCTTGTTCAAGTGCCTTTTCGGCAATATTCTTCACTGTCATAACATACCTCTCCTTTACATGCTGCCCAAATGGCGCAATCGCAAATTCCTACATTCATTAAAACTTAAAAACTCACCAACCGTAGAAGTCCCATGTATTGTCTCCGCGCAAATCAGTGGACTGCCTTACGATAAGGCGTGTTTCAAGGGTAATTACCGATCTTTGAGTATCTTCAGGATTACTGATTTTATGATGAAGGATGTCCATAGCTTCTGCGCCCATTTTGTATCTTGGCACATTGATGCTGGACAAAGACGGAGAAATTATGGAACCCGGGAAAACATTATCAAACCCTATCACGGCTATATCTTCCGGGATCTTAAGGCCAGCCTCCCTGATGGCTTTAATGGCGCCTATAGCCATCTGGTCATTGCCTGCGAATACAGCCGTTATCAGCTTCTCTTTCAGCAGAAGCTGCCTCATGGCATTGTAGCCGCTGACAGGCGTATAATCTCCTTCCTTTATCAAGTCTTCATCAATTTCAATGTTTGCTTCCAAAAGCGCATCCTTATAACCTTCAAGCCTGTGAGCGCCCATAGGGAATTTCAATGGAGCTGCAATATGCGCTATATATTTATGTCCAAGATCAATCAAATGCTTTACGGCCGTATAAGCTGCTTTTCTATTATCAATAAGTACTGCGTCAGTAACACCGTTACCTAAAGTGCGTTCAATGCTCACAACAGGGATCTTCTTATGCTTCGACCCCAGATTGGCAAGCTTGTGGAGATAATCCTTATCCTCCTCAACGTTTACATTCGCGCATGAAGCTAGTATTATGCCGTCAACCCATGAATTTTCCAACAGTTTAATGTATGCCTTCTCCTTTTCTATATTTTCATCAGATTCATAAACGCATACGGAGTATCCATATTTAACCGCAGTCTCTTGAATTCCCTTTAAAACCAAAGGAAAAAAAATCCGGCTAAATGAAGTTAGTATAACACCTATCTGATTAGTCTTTCTGCTTTTCAGGCCGCGTGCCACAGGATTAACCTTGTAGTTTAAATCCTTAATAGCCTTTTCAACCCGCTCTCTCAGTTCGGGACTAACAGGCTTATTATTATTAATCACATTAGACACAGTTGAAATAGATACCCCTGCTTTACGAGCGACATCTTTAATGCTTGCCATTTTTTAGACCTTTCCTCAACAATTATTTGAACCCTGATATTTTCATTATACAGCTGTTATGGCGTATAAAGGCTTGCTTGCACAGCCGATTCACAATTAAATAAGCTCCTAAAACGAATGCCCTAAGTCATTTACGCACCCGGGCATAGTGAATATAAAAATCGCCGCTATCGCATTATTGTAATTTTACCATAATTGCAACAATTTGTTAACAAAAAACTTATCAATGCATGCCGCCTCCGGAGTTCTCAGAGGCAGCATGCTTTATAAAATTGTTAACCCGTTATTGAGCGTTCAAACCTATATATTTATCTACGTTTTCTTTTGTTACAAGCTCGAAAGGAATATCAATAACTTTGTCAACCTTCTCGCCTTTCAAAATTTTCATAGCAGCATCTATTGCACCGGAAGCTTGAGCTTTGGAATTCTGGAATACCGTAGCTGCCAGCTTGCCGTCCTTTACAGCCTGGAGGGCGTCAGGGATAGCGTCCACGCCGACTACTATAACCTTGCCCAGCAAACCTTTTGCTTCAACTGCTGATAAAGCTCCCATTGCCATATCATCGTTCTGTGAAATTACAGCATTGATCTTGGAGCCGTATTTGGTAAGCCAGTCTTCAGTAAGAGCCATAGCCCTATCACGCTTCCACTCAGCAGTTTGTTCATCAAGAACTTTTATATCTTTACGCACATCGAAAAGGTATTTCTGAATTCCTTCTTTCCTGTATATCTGCGGAGACTGTCCCATAGGACCCATCAAGTAAACAACCTGTGCGTTTTCCGGCAACAAATCTTTCAAGAATTCAGCCTGCATTTTTCCTGCGTTAACATCGTCAGAACCAACATACACAGTATAATTGTCGTTCTTGGTTAAAGTATTGCACTCTATCAGCGGAATACCTGCAGCTGCGGCTTTTTCCACAGCGGCTCCGGATCCCTCAGCATCTTGAGCCACCATAATAATAGCATCGTACTTTTTAGCTATAAATGCTTCGACCTGCTCAATCTGCTTGCTTACATCACCCTGGGCATCCTGAAGGTCAAATTCAAGCTCTCCTTCATATGCCTTAGCAGCTTCAATCATAGCGTCACCTATGTTCTTTACGAACTGGTCTGACAAATCCTTTAAAGTAGCACCAACCCTAAATTTCTTTTTCGCTGAACTTGCCGAATCAGTAGACGGTTTAGTTTCCGACTGCTGCTTATCGGCAGTTTTTGTGTCAGCAGGCGCGGAAGTGTTTGATGAACCGCAAGCGGCCATCAGACCTATGATGAGCATAACGCTCACAAGGATAGCAAGAATTCTTTTCATCTTTTTCCTCTCCTTTACATTTTTTTATTTTATTTGTTGCCATTTTATCTGGCACAAATATTTACTTTTCTTTTCCTTTTGTGGAAATGTCAAGAAGCACAGCACCTACGATAATAGCACCTTTAACGATTTGCTGGAAGTAAGACGACACTCCCAAAAGCGTCAATCCATTTGAGATAATCCCTATTATAAGGAAGCCGAGAATAGTTCCAAACACTGAACCGACGCCACCGGTAAGGCTCGTGCCTCCTATAACTACAGCAGCTATGGCATCCATCTCGTAGCCTTCGCCAACCGCCGGCTGGCCTGAGGCTATACGCGAAGCCAGTATTGTTCCTGCGAGGCCTGCCATGGCTCCACTCATGGTATAGACAAATATTTTAATCTTATCGACAGCGATACCCGACACTCTTGCGGCAGATTCATTACCGCCGGTAGCGTAGATATAACGACCCCACCGTGTTGTATTTAATATGATGTATGTCACAATTATCATAAATACTAAAATTATTACAGGAACGGGTATTCCAAGCACACTTCCCTTACCAAGGAATTCATACTGCTTTGCAGTAATGATATACGGGCGGCCATTTGCGTATACGAGGGCAAAGCCCCGGGCCATAGCCATCATACCCAATGTCATTATAAAAGGAGGAAGGCGAAGTTTTGAAATAAATACACCGCTAATCATCCCAAGGAGGGCGCAAGCTGCAATTCCTACGAAGATTGCAGGTATGGCGGCATCAGCATTCCTGTTGATAATCGAACCTACAATTACGCCGGATACGGCAAGCAGCGAACCTACCGAAAGGTCTATTCCTCCTGTAAGTATAACCATGGTCATGCCTAAAGCCATAATACCGTTTACCGATACCTGCCGTAATACGTTGATGAGGTTCTCACCCGTCATGAACACGTTGCTGAGCACCGAAAGCTCAACTGCCATGACTACTATTACAACGAGCAGTCCATATTTGCGTATCATCTCAGAAACATTGGCTGTTGTGCTGGAACTTTCTTTAGGCTGTTTTTTATTTGTAACCGTACCAAGGACACCGGCTGCTCCAAACAGAACAATCATTATAATAGGGGCTATTCCTACAGCAAGGTTTTCTCCACCTGATAACAGCTTGAGGCTCAACACCTCGCTTATCGTAAGTCCTGCTCCTATAAATCCGGTAAATGCCGCGGCTAAAGCAAATCTTTTTACCGCAAAGGTAACAACTATGCCGATAACAGCAACCAAAGGAAGATAGAAATAGGTAAAACTGGCAAGCGCAGTCGCAGATTCACCTAATTCAGGTATGCGGAGTACCGCTTCATCAGTTGAAGGGTCAATGCTCTTTACCGCAGTTGCGCACTGGTATAAGGACAGCGGCTTATGAATAGGCTGCCCCTCATAATGGATAACAGTTACAAAGGGTAGAAAGCTCGCTATCAATACCAATACGAATAAAACAGCAATGATTACCTTATTTTTATGCATGTTCATCTTTTTCCCCCTTTCTTGCCCTCGTCTTAACATGCCGCTTGCTGATGCAGCGCGCATTTCAGGATTTCTTCCTGCGTAACCTCGTTCCGCATGAACTGGCCTTTTACCTGCCCATCGCCTATAACAATTATTCTGTCGCTCATACCCATTATCTCCAGCATTTCGGAAGAAATCATAATGATTGCTATACCCTGCTGCGCAAGCTCGCCCATCAGTTTGTAAATCTCACTCTTCGCGCCCACATCAATACCCCTTGTAGGCTCATCCAGAATGAGCACTTTGGGCTTCCCAAGCAGCCATTTTGACAGCACCACTTTTTGTTGATTGCCTCCCGACAAATTGCCTACCGTCTGATTGATTCCGCTCATCTTTACAGCAAGCGCCTTCGTAATGTTAACCACAGCATCTTTTTCCTGTGCCTTCTTTATAAACGGTCCGTTGCAGTATTTCTTCAGTTCGGTAAGTATCGTATTTTCCCTAATTGAACGGCAAAGAACCAGTCCCAATTCTTTGCGGTCCTCCGTCACCATCGCGATTCCGGCAGCTATGGCGTCTGCTGGTTTATTTATGTTTACTTTTTTCCCTTCTACATAAATTTCACCTGAGTCATATGGGTCTATGCCAAATATCGCACGCATGATTTCAGAACGCCCCGCTCCGACAAGGCCTGCTATGCCTAGAATTTCTCCCTTGTGCACCTTGAAATTTATGTTGCTGAAAACATTTTCCCGGGTCAAGTTTTTAACTTCCAAAGCCACTTCTTTTATGTTGGCTTCAACCTTTGGAAAAATATTGGTAAGTTCTCGCCCGACCATCATCTTGATAAGCTGATCGATATTTATGTCCGAGATCTCCTCGGTTCCGATATATTGCCCATCCCTCAAAACCGTCACCCTGTCCGCGAGCTCAAAAATTTCTTCCATCCTGTGAGATATATATATAATCCCTACTTTCTGCTGCTTTAACCTGCGGATAGTCTTGAAAAGCTCCTTTACCTCCTCTTCCGAAAGGGCGGACGTGGGCTCATCCATTACGATTATCTTCGAATTATAGGAAACAGCTTTGATTATCTCTATCATCTGCTTATGAGCAACACTGAGCTGTTCCAACCGCATGGTAGGTTTAAGAAAACTCATGTTGAATTCCTTAAGCAGTTGAGCAGTTTTCTCATTGAGGTATTTCTTGTTGACAAAAGGAGTATGGTTAAAGGTTTTTTCCCTTCCTAAAAAGATGTTTTCCGTAATGGTCATATAGGGTACAGGGCTCAGCTCCTGGTGTATCATCGATATACCCGTTTTCAATGCATCACCGGGATTGTTGACCACTATCTTCTTTCCCTCAAAAATAATTTCCCCTTCGTCCGGGCTGTATATGCCCATAAGTATTTTCATGAGCGTCGATTTACCCGCGCCGTTTTCGCCCATCAGGGCGTGAACTTCACCCGGTTTGACCGAAAACGAGACATTCTGCAAAGCGTGTACACCTGGAAATGATTTGCTGATGTTTTTCATCTCTAAAATGTACTCATTTCCCACCCTTACCATCCTCCTTTTTTTTTGAAAACTTATCCCTATCCGCCAGCAGCGATAAATCCCCGCTTTTTCCCTTATAACTGTCGAAAAACGTTTTATCTAACACCTTTTTAGAAGGACCTTTCAACTCCGCCTAATAGGCACAAAATAAGCACCATAAATCCATTTTTTCTAAAAATGGAATATGAATACCTACAATAAGCTTAAAACAAACGTTGCACAACTTTTGAAATCTCGCTCGAACTGTTGTGTTTGAGTAATTCCTCCCATAAGAATTTTATATATTTATTTTATTTAGATTTGTTATATTTAAGCTGTACTGCTTAAGAAAAACGTTTTTTTATATTAACATTACTATTGTAGTATAAATAATCTCGCGAAAAAAATCAAGCCTTTTTTTGATAAATTTTTGTTTATTTTTCGCTGACAGCTATTAGAAATTCAGGTCGCAGCAGGGCTTTTATGTCCCGCTGCCGCATAGAAGCGTGAAACGTTTTTAAATCATATACCTAATCGCCAACGATGCCTTTCTTTAATATGATATTTGCATAACGTGCAGTTTCGCCGGTAGCTACAACCGCATAAGCTTTTTTGGTCCTTTCATAGAATTGGAATCTCTCCATATATTCGAATTGCAGGTCTCTTTTATCATATTTCCGGATTATCCTTTTGTACTCTTCCCATATTTCAGGCTTATAGTCGTCTCCAGGAACTATATCCATCAACGCGACAGGCTTTTCCACAAATGTGTCAAGGGGGAAAAACTTAAGTATGGCCTCCAAAAGCTCGGGCACCCCATGACCGTCGCAGCGTACAAGTCTTTGGGCATGGCTTGCGGCAGGAAAATTTCCGTCTCCAAGAACAATTTCATCTCCGTGCCCCATTTCCATAAGAATTTTCAAAAGTTCAGGTGATAAAATCGAAGGAATTCCTTTTAGCATATTATTCAATCCTTTCCTGAAAATCTGCATCAGCACATCCAAGTATTGCGGCAGCAGCCGCAGGTTCAGTTAAAATCTTTCCACAGCCCGTCGAGAACACCGGATACTTTTTTATAGAGCCGGTACTTGTTCTCATATATAGGAATGTTTTTAGGATCGGGTTCGAGGCGGCACTTAATCTTCACCATACTCTGCGCCGCTTCCTTTAAATCTCTGTACTCTCCTGCAGCCACAGCGGCAGCCATGGCACAGCCTAATGCTCCAAGCTCCTTGGTGTCTATGATTTCAACCGGAAGCTTGAACACATCCGCGAATATCTGTGCCCACAGCATGGAATTCGCAGCGCCTCCGGCAAGCCGGACAGCTCTTGTCCTTTCTCTGTTGGCCAGCAGCTTTTCCAGATGGACCATATGACAAAATGCTATGCCTTCCAATACGGCCCTGATAATGTGTGCTCTGGTGTGATGGCTGTCCAGCCCCACGAAAGTTGCCTTCGCCTGGGGGTTGTAATTAGAGCCGAAAATATAAGGCAGAAATATTATGTTTTGCTCATCCGCAGCCACCTTTGCCGCCATTTCATCGCAGTATTTGTATACGTTCATGCCCAGTTCCTGGGCTTTCCGCTTCTCCTCACCCATGAAGGTATCGACAAACCACGCATGGTTGCCGGCAGAGGTAGGGCTGCTCTCCTCTATGAGATAGTAACCGTTTATACAATATAGGGAGTTCATCATGACGGTCTTATTTAACACAGGCTTTTTGGATATATATTCATTTATACTCCAGGTTCCCGCGATAACCGCAATATTCTCCTCATCAGTTATATCCATGGCCACAGCGCAGGCATCAATATCAAACATACCTCCTGCCACTAAAGTTCCCTCAGCCAGTCCTGTCTCTTCGCTTGCACGCTTGCTCACAGTTCCGCAGATATCGGTGGAATATTTGAGGGGCGGCAAGGCATAAAAGAGGTCTTCCAGCCCAAATTCCTTCAGCAGTTCAACATCGAAGCACACATCTCTGATATTCATAAGGTTTGAACCGGAATAATCGGTCACCTCGGCAAAAGCTTGATCCGTCAGCTTAAACCGGATGTAGTCTTTAACCTCAAATATCCATTTAATATTTGGTATGACCTCCGGCTTATTATCCTTTAACCAGCACAGTAAGGAAACCGGTTGGCAGGCCAGAATCCTTTGGAAAGTTTTCTCGAAAACCCTATCCGCCGTACCGTCTTTGCTCCACTTCTCAGGATACATCCATGCGCGGCTGTCGGTGGACACAATACCGTTATAGCAGGGCTTGTCGTCTTTACCCCAAAGATACAGACCTTTACCGTGCCCGCTGCAAGCTACTCCCTTGATTTCTTCAGCTTTTATTCCGGCCTTCCCAATGGCCTCCCTTATTACCTTGCAGTTGGTGCTCCAAAGCTCATCCATGTCGCGCTCTGTGAAACCGGCCTGGGGAGTTATCATATTAAGGCTGCTGGCAGCCCCTGCTACTTCTCTGCCACTAGCGTCAAAGATTACGGCTTTGCATACTGTACCGCCGTTATCAATACCCATAAAATAACTTGACATATACAATTCACCCTTTCATATAGTATCCATCGAGCTTGGCTTTTAAAAACCGGTTTGCAAACTTCAGCTGGTGCTGCCAATCCTCGTTGCCCACATACCAAAACTCACCCACATACAAGCTGACACCCATGTCACCGGCGGTTTTTATGCCGCCCTCAAAATCTACATGGCCTGTGCCGAAGGGTATTTCCCTGAACTTGCCGGGGACAGTCTCCTTTAGATGCATGGCCGCAATATGACCTCTGCCTTTTGCCAAATCCTCAGCAACCGTATGCCCGTACTTCACAGCCGCGTTGGTTATATTGCCCAAGTCAGGATATATCTGGAGGTATGGGGAGTTGATCGCGGTCACGTAATGCATCGCTTTTTCTACGGTGTTCATCAGCTCGGTTTCCATGGTCTCAAAGGCCAAAACGACACCTTTTTTTGCGGCAATTGCAACGCTCTTTTTGAGATTCTCAAAAAACAGCCTCTTTGTGTTATCATTCGATGGCCGGTAATATTCATCGTAGCCCGCGATCTGTATGATTCTCACTCCTATGTCGACAGCGAAGTCGATGGCATCGGCCATTATCTCCATGCCCCGTTCCCTTGTCTTCTGGTCTTCGCTGCCGATAGGATATTTCCTATGACCGCTTAAGCACATGGTCATAATCCTTATCCCTGTCTCCCATATGGCCCGGACAATCTCGTACCTCTTATCCTTGCTCCATTTCAGGCGGCTGAGTTTCTCGTCGGTTTCGTCAATGCTTATCTCCATAAAGTCAAAGCCGGCCTTTTTGGTTTCCATCAGCTTTTCTCTTATGGACAGAGAATTAGGCATAGATTTCTCATAAAGCCCTAAATAATATTCACCCATATGCATAAACTCCTTACCGGTAATATAACGCCATTTCATCCACCGCAGCTTTTAGATTCCCGGGACAGACTTCGGCATTTCGGGGTTGTTGTTTGCAAAGTGCTTGAGCATTACCAATGGCTCAAACTTGCTGTGATTGCTGACAATTACGCCTTCTTTTGCCGCCTTTTCGCTCACAAAATATTCGTCCGCGCTCAGCTGGCCAAACCTTAACATGATTGCGGCTTCTGCATCATAAACGCCGAATTTGCCGTGGCCCTGAATTATAATACACCCATAAGCGGCCTGATCCTTGACAACAACAGTCTGGCCGGGGTATACCGTCAGTTCTTTGGCTCCTATATAATCATTAGCATACACAACCCATTTCTCAATATGCTTATCATCTTCCCTGCAAACTATCGGAGGACGGAAATAGTGTTTCCTGTAGTCAGGATCCACATTCTTCTCCCAATCCATGAGGCTCATAATGTAGTCCACATCAAATTTCTTGTCCTCAGGGCAGTTTTCCACAAGAAATTCATAAGGATACACTTCATTTGAAACGATATTTTCGTAAACCGAATTAACATCACTGTTCCACTGGGGCTCATACGTAAGGTAAGATCCCGGCGCGTGCAGAACTCCCGGCGGAGTATACCAGCCCGTCCCAAGCACGATCCTGTATGCCCTGGAAAGCTCTGTTATCCTGGTGTCCCCCTTTTCATAGGCCAGCAGTCTTTCCCTAACCTCCTCTTTTGTAACGCTGGGATCAAAACCGAAATAAGTGTGGGGAAATTCTCCAGCATAGTTGTTCATCTGAGGCGGATAATAATATGCCTCCGGCTTTCCGAGCCTGCCTACGCGGGCAGCCGCTTCAAAATCGAGGTGCAGATGGTGAAAAAGGGGAGCTTCATAGTCAAAAAACTTGGAATACATAGGCCAGGTACCATATTTTGCTTTAAGCTCTTCACCGATGAGCTCTGCTCCCAGTTCATCCACCGCATCCTTGAAAAGGAACTTGTCTTCAACCCTTTCAGTCGGCGCAACATAGCTCATTCCCTCATCAGGAGGGGCGAGTTCACCGTTCATTGCAGGAATAACCGACGAAAACCAGCGTTCCTTTATTGCGCCACGCTTTGTTCCCAAAGCATAATAATCATCCGGATGCAATCTCAACCTTCTCCCGGCCTTTGAAAAGCGTCTTGGGACAAATACCGGCGCAAGCCTTAAGATTCCCTCGCCTTTCTCAAAGGTTTCACGAATTACTTTTGCAGTAGCCATGATAATACTCCTCTCCTTGACTTATTAGAGCTATGCCTAAAATTTCAAATCCTGCAAAATTCCTATTGTAAGTAAAAACTTTCAAATTTCATCTATAATAGGCTAAATGTTGCTTTATAATTTTTACAGCCTATATGTCAATAAATTGTCCTTCATACGTCTATGCTGCCCTGGCTTTTCCATATCCAGCACATTTGATTTGGCATCGACGAAAATTAGATAAAAAAACGTTTTTCTGTAACTATATTATAATTCCATTATAAAAGTTTTTCAACATAAACTTTGTCAAAAGACCATTTGAGAACTTCAGCAGCTCAGCTTATTCCATGAGCTGGGCTATGAGCTTAAGGGTTTGCAAACTCAAACCCTGGAGCAAATCAAGCTCGTAAAATAGCAGGATTTAAGGCATAGGGATAGTTGTAGCTATTTTGTTTAAGGCAGCATTTGCCGCCGACATACTCCCAAAACCCGTCTCACAGTTCCTCTATAAAAGAAAAAAGGCCCCCTGGAAAGAGGGCTTGAGGATAGTTCTGTCAATTTTTTACATTTTTCATGGCTTTTAAGGCGTAATCGGTGTTGACGATTTTTTCATAAGGGGCCACCTTTTTAAGTTCCTCGGCTGTCTGCATCACTTCCTGCAGCAGGTCAAGGGATTCCTTTTTAAGTACAGGATCCTTGCACCAAGCATCGATTTCCTGGTAGCGCTTTGCGACGGTAACAAGAAGAGACTCGTCGGTATCCGGGAAGGACAGCTTGATGGCCTTCGCCACCTCTTCGGGAGTGTGGCTCGCCACCCAAAGCTGGCCCCTGTATATCGCATTTGTGAACTTCTGGATAACATCGGAGTGTTTCTCTATGTAGCTCTTTTTTGCAAAGTAGGCAGTATAAGGAATTTCACCGCTATCCTTGCCGATAGAAGCCAGGACGTAGCCTTTACCCTCTTTTTCAAGCAGAGAAGCCGTAGGCTCAAATAAAGCCACATAGTCACCTTTGCCTCCGGTGAAAGCCCCGGCCATAAGGGCGAACTGTACGCTTGTGTCCACAGTCACATCCTCGCTGGGTATTACATTATTTTTTTTCAGGACATATTCCAGCGTCATCTCCGGGACTCCGCCTTTTCTCCCACCGATTATGGTCTTTCCTTTCACGTCATCCCATTTGAAATCCGGCTCCGGCTTTCTTCCCACCAGGAAGGAACCGTCACGTTTCGTCAGTTGGGCAAACACCACGGCATAATCCTCTTTGCCTTCGTTGTATACGTAGATCGCAGCCTCAGGCCCGGCAAAACCGATATCCGACTGGCCGGACAGCACAGCCGTCATCACCTTGTCTGCTCCCTGGCCGTTGGTCAGTTCAATCTCCAATCCTTCGTCTTTAAAGAAGCCTTGGTTTAATGCTACATATTGCGGTGCATAAAAAACAGAATGGGTAACTTCGTTCAGCTTGACCTTTGTAAGATCCTTCTTTCCGCAGCCGGTGAATATCAGTGCAAAGCCCAGCACCGCTGCGGCGGCTAAAACCAGCTTTTTCATGCAAAAAACCCCTTTCCGGTTGATCTGTTTTGTACATCTTAATCTATTTGTGCGGGTGGTTTTTCACTACCAGCCTCTCAATATATACGACGCCCTGGTACATGAGGGCCGCAGCTATCCCGAGTATAAGGACGCTGGTCATGACAAGATCAAGTTGAAATACCTGGCCTCCGTAGACTATAAGGTAGCCAAGGCCCGCTTTTGACACAAGAAATTCCCCTACAATGACGCCAACCCACGAAAGCCCGACGTTTATTTTAAGGGCATTTACTATTATCGGAAATGTTGCCGGAAACACTACTTTTGTAAGAATTTGCCTCCTGTTTGCCCCAAAAGTCCGCACCAGTTTGATTTTTTCGTTGTCTACGGCCAGGAAGCCGTTTAGTACCTCAAGTATTGTCACTATAAGTGAAATTGCCAGAGCCATCACTATTATTGAGGAGGGTCCCGCGCCTATCCACACGATAAAAATAGGCCCCAGTGCTATTTTAGGCAGGCTGTTCAGCACAACGAGGTAGGGTTCAAAAACCTTTGCGAGAAATTCCGACCACCAAAGTATCACAGCAACGGCAGTGCCCAGCAGGGTTCCTGCCACAAAGCCTATAACCGTCTCCAGGCAGGTTATTCCTATATGATAAAACAGCTGTCCTTCATTGTACAGGTTTATTATCGTCTTCACTATCCTTGATGGCTGGCTCGTTATAAAGGCGTCGATAAACTTCCACCTGGCAGCGACTTCCCACACGATAAAAAACATTATCAATAGAAAAATTTGAGTGGATAATATCCCCAGCTTCTTTAACCTTATCTTTTTTAAAAACGCCTTGTGCTCAGGAGAAACATTGTCATACATGGACGTCAAGCTCCTTCCATATTTTATTGAAATAGTGCCTGAATTCCGGAGCTTCACGGGAGCATAAGGGCGTCCTCTTCTCACAGCTCAGCTTTATTTCATATACATTTTTTATGGTTGCAGGCCTTTTTGAGAGGACTACAACTCTGTCGGCCATAGCTATGCTTTCCGCAATATCATGGGTCACAAGAATAGCAGTCTTTTTTTCCTGCTTGATGATTGAATAGATATCCTCCGTGACAGCGAGCCTGGTCTGGTAATCCAGGGCTGAGAATGCCTCATCCAGCAAAAGGATCTTGGGATTTGTTGCAAGGGTCCTGATCAATGCCGCCCTCTGCCTCATCCCTCCTGAAAGCTGGCTCGGATACTTATCCTTGAATTCATATAGCCCATAAGTCTTTAAAAGTTCCATAACATAGTGTTTTGTTTCGGGCGTCAGCGTTTTTGTGATCTCCAACCCTAAAATCACATTCTCATAAATAGTTCTCCAGTCAAAAAGGTGGTCTTTCTGAAGCATATATCCGACCTCCCGCGAGGTCCCCGCCACTTCCTTGCCGTTCACTACCACTCTGCCTGACGTCGGAGAAATCAGGCCGGATATCAGGGAAAGAAGTGTAGACTTGCCGCAGCCGCTTGGTCCTACAATGCTTGTAAACTCGCCTTCCTTTACAAAAAGGCTGATGTTCTCAATAGCATCTATTTCACCGTTCAGGGACTGGTATTTCATCCCCAGGTTGTGTACTTCGACTATGTACTCCAATACTACACCTCCCCAAAGCATCCTTTATAAACAGTATATTAAGATGCCTTTTAAAAGGTGATAGCGCAAGTACCCATTCGCCTTTTGGGGAAAATGCCGGAAGGAGACTACCTCAAAAGGCAGCCATGATTTTTAAAGTGCAGGTGGGACAGTAAACTCCTGTATTTAAAGGTTTTTCACAGACAGGCTCCAATGCCTGCTCGGCTTTAACAAAGAATCCATTTTCCGCCTGCCGATACAAAACAAAAAAGGCCAGCCCTTCATAATTTACCGCAGGATGCAAAATTTTGTTCGGTTATTCCTTGCGAGAAAACTTTGTTTTTACGGGAATTTGCTTAACTAATACAAAAGAACGGTGTTTTTCATTGCCTTGTACATGAAAGAATTTTAAGACCTGTTAATAAAGCCTATACAAAGCCACATTATTGTCCGGAGGTTTTTGAAGGCCGGAAGCCGGAGCTAATCAGGCCACTCCTTGAGTCTCACAGCTATGGCGCCCCCCAAAGGCCTCTCCTGGCCTTTAAAAGAAGGCCTGTTTGCTATCTTGCCCTCTATTATCATTTCGGTGGAGGCGCCCCCATCCAGCATGGCTGCGTCCTTTACCCCGTATTTCAGCAGCACGTCAGCCAGCTCCGCCCCCGTGAGACCGGCGCTGTATCCCGGCTGCCTGCCATCCACCGTAAAAAGCACAACCGTGTCTTCATCCTTCAGCCCTATGGCTGTCCTTGGATCCCAGTTTGTCATCACACCGACCCACTCATCCTGCTTCCCTATTACCGTTTCTCCATTCCTCACAATCCAGCTGCCACATTCATACGCCTGGGCGCTGCCGCTCAGGTTCAGGTCACTGCTGATTTTCACACGGTCGCCCACCTTTAACGGCAGATTATCCGGCGGATATTTAAATGGCGGCAGAAAGGTGAGCAGCATGCCGCCGTCAGGTATTTTCACCTCTTGACTGTAAAGACCTATAACGGATACTGTGCCGTCTTCAATGACGGCTGTTAAGGTTTCTCCTTCAACCCTGTTGGTATCACCGTAAGCAGGCGTATACACCACCGCCTGGCCCGGATTCCCGGGTACATTGATAGCGTCTACGCCAATGGTGGCAGTGCCTTCAAGCCGTAAATTCATGCTAATTTCCTTTAAATAGGCTTTTCCGCCGTCGGCTATAAAAACAGGATAGCGTCCTGTAGACTTTGTTATTATCTCCCCATCGATTACCACCATGCCGCTGGGTTCCCCATATTTATGAAAAAATCCTCCGTTGACTGCCGCGTATGCTCTTTTCCGGGAAACCATTGCACTCAATTTTTCGAAGCCAAATACTTTATCGTGGGAAAGTATGGGAAATACCTCAGCCCTTCCGTCAGCCAGGTCAATTTCAAGGATATTTATTTCCTGTCTCTGCCCTTTTATCTCTTCAATTATATGCCTGTGCCTTACAGGAAAGGCTTTAAGTCCGGTTCTCTCTTTCTCAGGCATCTGCCCTTCCCTATTTCCCGAATCAGGAGCATACCCCGGCCTGCTTAATAAAAAATGTCCTGCATATAAAGCTATGAAGGACATGGCAATCATCGCTATCAAAATTATAAAAAGGGTTTCCCTATTCTTCCTCACTATTTTGAGCTTCTCCTGCATCATCAAACTTATAAAGGGATTCCATATTCCTGTGAAGCTGTTTGTACAGCACATCTGCAAGCCCTATGCCTCTTTTGGAAGCTTGCTGCATCAGCGCGTCATCCAGCATCGACTCAAATATGTCTCTGCCCAAACCGCCCGGAATCAAATCCGACCGCGGCACGGAAGCTTTCATCTGTTTATACATCATGCTCAAAAAAATTGACTCAAATTCCTGACAAGCTTCCCTTAATTCCTTCTCATCCTTGCTGTCCATCGCTTTTTTTAAGTGTTCTTGGAAGTCATCATCAGCAACTTTGCTTTTTGCGCTGGTAATGCTATTGTTTATCAGCTTGTCGCTTATCCCGCTTATATCCATCTACAATCCTACCTTCTCAAATTATTTGCTAACTCAAGCATTTCATCGGCAGACTGTATCGCCTTTGAATTTATCTCATAAGCCCTCTGGGCAATAATAAGCTTTACCATCTCCTCTACAACCTGGACATTGGAAGCTTCAAGAAATCCTTGCACAATGGTGCTTCTTTCTCCTATTTCTTCATCCAGTATCGGTTCTCCGGAGGCCTCGGTTCGTGCATACAGGTTTTTCCCTATGCTCTCAAGGCCGTTCCTGTTTTCAAATTTAACTATACCTATCCTTTGTCCCAGCGATTCCGTAACACCTTCTTCATTCACATAAGTCAACTCGCCGTCAGGAGATACATTCAGTTTTGATATATCAACATCATCCAAAAATATTTCACTTTCGGTGTCATCAAGCACAGGGTAACCATCGGCTGTGGTCAGCTTCTTACCTTCATCGGTCACGCTTACCTTAAAGCTCCCATCCCTTGTATACACCACCTCGCCTGTCGGTCCCAACACCATAAAGAAAGCTTCTCCGTTAATGGCAAGATCGAGAGGATTTCCGGTCTCTTCAAAATTACCGGTTCGGAAGTTTTTTACTGTTGCAACAGGCGTCACGCCATACCCCACCTGAAGGTTCACAGGCCTGCCTCCTCCTCCGAGGACGTAAGCCCGGTCCATAGTCTCATAAAGCAAATCCTTGAATTCCACCCTGTCTTTTTTAAAGGCCGTCGTGTTTACATTTGCAAGGTTATTTGATATTACATCTACGTTAAACTGTTGAGCCGTCATTCCAGAAGCTGCTGTCCAAAGTGCTCTCATCATACTCTTTTATCCCCCTATCCTACCGACCCTACTTCATTTACAGCTTTTTCCAGCGTAGAATCCTGGGCCTGCAAAATTTTCTGGTTGGCTTCGTAGGCACGGACTACGCTTATCATATCAACCATTTCCTTAATTATGTTAACATTGGACTGTTCTATATATCCCTGCTCTACAGTGCCCGTAAAGTTCACCTGCTGAGCTCCGCCGGAATCTTCAACAAGATTGTAACCATATTTCCTGAGGGTTGAGGCATCTGCGAACTGTATTATCAAAAGCCTGTCAACCACTGCTCCATCCTGTATCACAGTACCGTCGGCTTCAACAGTAAAAGGACCGCCTCCCAGATATATCGCTCCCTGTTCACCCATGACCGTGTAGCCATCCTTGGTCACAAGGAAGCCATCTGGACTTAAAGTGAAGGCGCCGTCCCTTGTATAGTATTGTCGGGGTTGTCCATCCGGTCCCGGAGCCGAAACCGTGAAAAATGCCGTATCCGCTCCTTTTATAGCAAAGTCCAGTTCATTGTCGGTCTTTACCAGCTGACCCTGGTTGTAATATGTAAAAACCTCCCCTACATCACTGCTCAGCTCCATTGTGCCCACGACTCCTGAAGGGTTCAAATTGCTGCGCATGTCGTTCACACGCCTTGTCAGGACTTCCGGGAAGGCCTCAAGCACTACGGTATCCTTTTTGAATGCATTGGTGCTGGCGTTTGCAAGATTATTCGCTATTACATCCATCCTTTTGCTGTTTGCCATCATACTCCAGCCAGAAGTATACAATCCACGGATCATACAATATCTCCTTCACGTATTAATAGCATCTATTAACAGTCATTTTATATATCGGCGCATTCATCGGATTTCTTAATACTAAAATGAAAAAGGAGCTGCCTTTTTCTGGCCAACTCCCAAATTTATCCTCCCGTTATCTTGCCAACCTGCTCTCAAACCTGGAGCTTTGCTCTATAGCCTCTATATGTTCAAGGGCCTGTCCTGTGCCCAGGGCTACGCAGGATATAGCATCATCGGCTATTATAACATTTATGCCCGTTTTTTCCTGGAGCAGCTTGTCTAGGCCGTATATAAGGCTTCCTCCGCCTGTCAGAACGATACCCCTGTCGCTGATATCCGCAGCCAGCTCCGGAGGAGTTTTTTCCAGCACGGCATGGACGGCTTCTACCACGCTCGAAATAGGCTCTTCCAGCGCTTCCATCACCTCAGATGACGTGACGGTTATGGTTTTCGGCAATCCCGATATCAGATTCCTTCCCCTGATATCCATAGAGACTTCCTGCACTCTCGGATACACCGCACCGATATTTATTTTCAGCTCCTCCGCTGTTCTTTCACCTATCATTATATTATGCTTCTTGCGCATATACCTTACTATCGCTTCATCAAACTTATCTCCGGCAACCTTTATCGACGAGCTTACAACAGTCCCTCCAAGTGAAATTACAGCTATGTCTGTGGTCCCGCCACCGACATCCACGACCATGCTTCCGCAAGCCTTGGATATGTCGATTCCTGCGCCGATAGCAGCAGCTATGGGTTCCTCAATCAAATATGTCTTTCTCGCCCCTGCCTGCATGGCTGCATCTATTACAGCCCTTCTCTCAACTTCAGTAACACCGCTTGGGACGCAAACCATTATCCTGGGCTTGAACAGCCGGAAAAATTTGCTCCCGCAAACTTTATTAATAAAATATTTAAGCATCCTCTCGGTGATGTCATAATCGGATATTACGCCATCTTTTAAAGGCTTGATTGCGACTATATTGCCGGGTGTCCTTCCAAGCATGCGCCTTGCTTCTTCCCCGACAGCCAGAAGCTTATTTGTATTTTTATCAATAGCCACTACGGCTGGTTCTCTCAAAACAATTCCCTTGCCTTTTATGTAAACCAATACGGTGGCTGTACCAAGGTCGATCCCTATATCTTGTCCAAAACCCAAAAGAACACATCTCCTTTACAAACAACTATGCAGCATTTTGAAATTTCACTTTAAGGCAGGATTTCTTTTTATATTATATTACCATATTTTAATAATAATTCAAGATACAAATGATTAAAAGCCGGTTACCCGGCTTTTATGGTAGTACTGCCATGATATTTGGCTTTTGTGGCCTCTCCGCCCCTGATGTGCCTTTCAGCCTTGTTTTCCTCAAGTATCATTCTTACGTGATTTGCAAGCTCCGGGTTAACGCGCGCCAGCCTTTCTGTCACATCCTTGTGTACTGTGCTTTTACTGATGCCGAACTTTTTAGCGGCTGCCCTTACGGTAGTTTTTTTTTCAATAATGTAGTTCGCCAGCTCCACCGCTCTCTCCTCAATATATCCCTTCAATTACGTATACCCCCTCTACAAGTCATACTATAGTGAACAAGCTTCAAATCCGGCGTATATAAAAGTATCATCCAGGCGATATATCTCATCCAGGAAAACTGGACCTTAAACTTTGAGTATGTTGATTCTCTTATCAATTAAGGGTATGGCCGGGTTTTGCAATTCATGTACCACTACAGTATATATATGCCTTCCGGGGCATCGATATGATTTAAAAAAAGAACTTAAAGACAAAAAATGGGTAATAACTTTGATACAGTTCCATCAATGGAATCAGATTTAAAACCTCATAATCGGATTATGACGAAAATGCAAAAAGCAGGAATTTCCCTCCGGCAATCCCTGCTTTTTGAGCTTTATATTCAATTGGGAGTATCCCTTTTTATCAGTTGCTTTTCTGCGGCAAAAAATCTTCCGGATTAACAGGTTTGTTGTTCTTTAAAACTTCAAAGTGAAGGTGCGGCTGTTCTGCAGACTCAAATGATGCAGTATTTCCCACACACCCTATGATGTCGCCTTGCTTAACCTTTTGATTCGGACTTACCATATCATCGCTGGCCAGGTTTGCATAAACCGTTTTTAAGCCGTTTCCATGGTCAATCAATACCGTTATTCCAAATCTCGGGTCGTTTTTAATATCAGTTACAACACCGTCGGCAACAGCCTTTACAGGTTCTCCCCTTTCAGCAGCCAGGTCGATTCCGCTGTGAGTCCTCCACTCTTCAAGGGTTTTTGAATATACCAGCTTGTCCTGGGCGAATACAAAGGTTACCCCGCCCATTACAGGCCGTATAAATTTCTGGTCTTCTACAGCCTTCGTATTATCGGCAGATTTTTTAGCTGCAGGGGCTTTATCGTTCTTTGCAGGAGCCTTTTCCTCTTTTTTAGCCGCCGCCTTATTTGTACCGCTGCTTTGGGCAACAGCCTTGTCGTTACTTTGGGCAACGGCCTTGTTTTCTTTGGGGGTATCCTTAGGAACATCTTTAGGGATATTGCCTGTATCTTCTTTCTTTTCAGGAGAAACCGCTGCGGTACTTATAGGCCCTTGAACATCCGCTCCTTCCTCAACAGCCACCACCGAGCTGTCGTCCGATTCTTCAGGAACTATTTTCTCAGCATTATAATCCTGGTTTGAGGAGGTTATATTATGAGTGGTTACAAATACCGCGGTAGCACCTACAATGGCTATGCACAATATCAAGACTATATAGAAGCCCTTTTTATCCAGGAATTCCAACAGCCCCATCCTAGACATTTTTTTCTCTGGAAATAACTTTTTCATATTCACATTTCCACCTCCATATAATATTGTTTCCGCCTTTGGCAATAATATACATAGAGGTGAAAATAATTTAGTAAATTGCCGGTAAATCATTTCTTTAAGCCTGACTCATAAGCATCAATTGTTTGAATTGAAACACCCTGGTAATAATGTTTTATAATCTGGTCAAACCTGCTCCCCGACTTTGCCATGTAATTGGCTCCCCATTGGCTCATTCCGACGCCATGGCCGTATCCGTAGGTCGTGATTTTCAATGAATCGTTACCGGAAGCTTCTATCTTCAGATTAGTAGATTTCAAGCCAAACATGCTTCTGAATTCCGTGCCCTTGATATCGATGTTGCCAATCCTGAGGGTTTTAACCCTCCCGCCTTCGGAATATTCCACGATGTGTATATTTTTCAAGATGTCCTTTGTGTCCAGTTTAATATCAGGGTATTGTTTTTTCAAAGTATCGCAAAAATCTTTTATTTTTAATACAACTTCGGTTTTATATTGGGAAGAATCATCCTCCCCCTGGCTAAAAACGCTTCTTAAATAAGGTTCGGCGGCGCCCTCCCATACATCCTCGGAATTCTCGGTTTTCCCGCCGCTGTTTGAGTGAAATACGGGATTTGCCACATTATCGTTGTAAGTTATTATAAAATTGCGCGTCTCCTCAACGGCCCTCTCTATTTTATCCCAGTACCGGGAAGCTGAAGCTTCATCCCATTTCTTCATGGCCTCTTCCTTGCTCACCCAGGCCTGGCAGTGGGTAGAATCGGTACATATATCCGCACCATAATGCTCTTCTGCCGCCGGCGCGGAAACTTTTTTCCTGTATGCATAAGTCCTGGCCGCAACCGCCTGGGCTTTCAAAGCTTCCATCTCGAATTCGGCAGGCATTTCCGCCGCCACAACGCCCTTGATGTATTCTTCAAGGTCCATTTCTCTCACTTTTTTTTCCTGGTTTATATAAACTTTAATCCTTTTCGCCTTCGCCGTTTCCTGCTTGCCGGGGGAAGGGCTCCCGCTCTCCGGCCTGCTGCCGGAGCCTCCTACTATAAACAAAGGCAGCAGTATTATAATCAGCAGCATTAGAAATATGTAACAAACGATATTTTTCATTTCAACCCCGAAATCAATTGCTTTTTATTCATGTATATTCGGGGAAATAAAAATTAATGATGCCTGTTATTCTTCCACTCTTGTTATATTCGCACCAAGGGACCTAAGCTTCTCATCTATCTTCACGTATCCCCTGTCTATATGATCTATGTCGGTTATCTCAGTTGTGCCTTCAGCTGCCAGCCCGGCAAGTATCAAGGCTGCCCCTGCCCTCAGGTCGGTAGCCTTTACCTGGGCCCCCATCAGTTTGCTCCCGCCTTCAATTATAGCGCTCCGCCCCTCAATCTTAATTTTTGCCCCCATGCGCTTGAGTTCGCTGACATGCATGAATCTGTTTTCAAATATGGTTTCTATCACCATGCTTGTTCCGCTGGCCTTGCTCATCAGCGAGGTCATCTGCGCCTGCATATCGGTAGGAAAACCAGGGTGAGGATGGGTTTTTATATCTATGGCCCTGAGGCTGTCTCCGCTCCTTACCCGTATGCTTGAAAGCTCCTCGGAAACCTCAACCCCCGCTTCTCGTAGCTTCGCACTCACAGGCTTCAAATGATCCGGCACCACATTATCTATCACGACATCCCCGCCGGTGATGGCAGCGGCAACCATAAGGGTTCCCGCTTCAATCCTGTCGGGAATTACCGCATGGCGCGCGCCCTTCAACTCACTAACACCATTTATCTTTATGGTATCAGTGCCCGCACCTTTGATGTCTGCGCCCATTGATGTCAGATATGTAGCCAGGTCCACTATTTCCGGCTCGGTGGCTGCGTTCTCAATTATTGTCTGACCCTCTGCCATCACCGCAGCCATGATGATGTTCTCCGTAGCGCCTACGCTGGGGAAATCCAAATATATTTTACTGCCTTTCAGCCTGCTGTTGACTTTTGCTTCTATATACCCATGTCCCTGGGTTATATCCACACCCATAGAAGCAAAACCTTTCAAATGGAGGTCCACCGGTCTTGTCCCTATCGCGCAGCCTCCTGGAAGAGACACCCTTGCCATGCCCTTCCTCGCAAGAAGGGGGCCCATTACAAGAAAAGACGCCCTCATTTTATTTACAAGCTCGTAAGGCGCTGTAATATTGACAATATTGTCGGCATTAACTTTAATCTGGTTATCCGTAATTTCAACACCTGCACCCAATGATCTCAACAACTCACACATTATCTTGACATCATTCAAATAAGGAATCTCTTCAATGATGCTTTGCCCATTTGCCAGCAACGATGCTGCAATTATCGGTAAAACCGAATTTTTTGCTCCACTTACTTTTACTCTTCCTTTCAAGGGCATGGCTTCTGTTATTATAAACCTGGACACTTGAATTCTTCCTTTCGCTTCTTTTCTTAAGTATCTAATATTCTGTGGCTATAACAGGTGTTGCAAGCCATATGTACGTTTTATTTTCATAAGAGTTGTACCTCATGGCAAGGTTTAAATTTACCTTGTTTTCTTCCACCCTTATAAAGTTTCCGATGGCAGGAGAATAAGCCGATATGCTTATAAAGTTGCCATTCCTTATACCCTCCACCTTTCTGGCACCCGCTTCTTTGAAAATGCGTCTGCATACATCGTTCATCTGCGCATAATCCAGCTTGCCGTCAAAGTTTCCCGTCATACAGGAGTTTATCTTTGGCTTAATGTTAAATTTTTTAAATACCGTCAGGACCTTTTCCCTGATTTCCTCTAATCCCTCATTTGATAAATCCTGAACAACGCTGACCGATAAAAACTTTTCCTCCGAATTTTCCTTTCCTCTGCCTACCTGGGCGCTTATATTTATCATTCTGTTTTTACCGCCAGTCCCTCTTATTTCTATTTCATGCACTAAATCGTTGCTGACGGTGTCGCTGGAAATCATATTCCTGTCTTCAATTCCCAATTCCTTTGCGAATTCAAAAATAAATTTCTTTAGCGCGTCAAGATTATTAAATTTTTTATCGCCCAGCTTTCCCCAAAAATAAATCTCCGTGCTTACAGGTTTTGCTCCTGAGCTGTTAAAGGACTTTATCAGTGTAATCTCCGGAGAATTTATCTGACTATGTATTTTTATAAAATAAGTTGAAAATAATATTACAAAAAGTATCAATATTGTAAATATGATATATGCTCTTTTCACATGTATCCCCCTTTTTGCGCTTCAACTTCACTTAAATTATTGCCTCTTTAATTTGGGGATATACATGCAATATTTCTTACACAGGTCTTTACCTGGCTGTCAATCATAATTTTAATCATTCTTGAATTGCAATACTTAACGTGCTTTTTTTGCCTGGATTTACACGTTATATATGTAAATTAAATAAGCCTGTTCCCCACCCCCCAAAAAATTGCTGCATTTTTCCTATATTATGTAACGAAAACCATTTTACCACATTTTACGTGTGTTGTATGTAGAAAAACATAATTTTTTTGCATGTAATTTCTGCCAACCTGCGCCTATTTCGCGCAAATTTATGTTATAATATGGAATTATAGTAAAATTTTATAGTATATTGCAGGAGGGATATCCCTTGGCCATCAAGCTTGTGGAAATCGCTGCCCTTGTAATGCTGGCCCTGATAAACGATATAAAAAGCTGTAAAATAAAGAACTCTATAACTTTCCCTTTTATTTTTATAGGCCTGGCCACAAATTTCTTTTTAGACGGGCTAAAAGGCGTGACCCAATCGCTGCTGGCAGCTGTGTTTCCTGTAGCGGCATTGATAATCCTTTATGCGCTGAGGATGTTGGGAGCCGGTGATATCAAACTCTTTAGCGCCATAGGGGCAGTGATGGGGCTCGATTTTGTCCTATACACCATGGCATACTCCTTCATTTCAGGAGGAATTATAGCCTTAGCTCTCATAGCAGTCAGAAAAAACGGCAGGCAAAGGCTGCTCCATCTGTTAAGCTATATCCGAAGCTGCTTTTTGACCTTTTCCCTGCAGCCTTATGAAAATTTTGAAGATAAAACAAGAGGGGGTACTTTCCGCTTCTCTTATGCCGTAGGCTGCGGCACATTGGTATGCTTTGCGGCACTATACATCATAGGCTGATTAGGGAAGCTTGCCTCCATGTCCCGCCGAAGGGCACGGAAGTAACCGCCTTCCGGCCTGTCGGCACGCCGTGCTATTTCCTGTTTACTATAATCTGGTTTCTGCCGTTGATAAATGACTTTTTTACATCATAACCCCTCAGGATCAATGTGTCGTAAATTGTATCAGTCTGGTTGAAATAGTTGTTCCCGACATCCAGAATGAGGGTTTCACCAGCTTTAAGCTCACTGGATATTTTTTCAAGGGTAGAATCAATGTTCAGGTTCTCCGCGTTTATAACTTTTTCTTCATCGCGACCGTAGCCCATTTTTATCCCAACTCCTTTTAAATGCTTGATTTTAGCTGCTTTTAATATTATTAACAGATAGGCCTTGAATTATTTCAAATAAATTTTGAAAAATTTTTTAAAGGAAGTATAAAATGCTTTTAACGGTCAATAATATTAATGACCTCACAAAATACATTTTGACCCCCTTTACATGGGTTAGCCGAAAGACTAACCCCCTTTTTTTTGCCTGCTTGAAGGGTTGCCGGCCAATTGATGGGGCTTTTATAAACCCTTAAGATTATATAAAAAGCTTACGGGTTCCTTCAATTTCCAACTGCTTCCTGACGATGCTAATTTTTATGCGGATTTTATGGTATAATAATCCTTATTAAGGAGGCATAAAAATTGGAAACCGAAATAATAAAGCTGGACATCAATAACATAGACCTTAGCAAAATCAGGCACGCTGCAGAAGTTTTAAGAAGAGGAGGTCTGGTGGCATTTCCTACCGAAACGGTGTACGGGCTGGGCGCCAACGCCCTCGACAAGGTTGCGGTGCGAAAAATTTTTGAAGCCAAGGGGAGGCCTTCTGACAACCCTTTGATTGCGCATATATCCGACAAGCAGGATTTAGGCAAACTTATAAGGGAACTCCCGCCTGAAGTGCCGCGGCTGATGGACAGGTTCTGGCCGGGTCCCCTCACCATGGTGCTGAAAAAGTCGGCCATCGTTCCTGATGAAGTCACCGGAGGCCTTGACACGGTGGCGGTGAGAATGCCATCTCATCCTGTCGCCCTTGCTCTTATAAGAGAATCGGGGGTTCCCGTAGTAGCCCCCAGCGCCAACACCTCAGGAAGGCCAAGCCCTACCGAGGCAAAGCACGTAATAGAAGACATGATGGGAAAAATAGATGTCATCATCGATGCCGGAAGCTCGGCCATAGGCCTTGAGTCCACCGTGCTGGATGTTACCACGACACCCCCTGTAATATTAAGACCCGGAGGGATAACCCCGGCCCAACTGGAAGAGTTGCTCAGAAAGGTTGATATAAGCCCGACTCTGACTCCGGAACAAATGAAGTCTATAAAGCCCAAAGCTCCGGGCATGAAGTACACCCATTATGCTCCCAAGGCCGATATGCTTATAGTGGAAGGCGAGCTTTCCAAAGTGGTGTCAAAAATAAACGAATTGCTTGACTGTTACAGGAAAAAAGGCATGAAGGTAGGCGTGCTGGCAACCGACCAGACCAGCAGCTTATATCCGGGAGCCCAGGTCATCTCCATGGGCAGCAGGGATAACCCCAGGACCATCGCCGCAAATCTGTTCAGGGCTTTAAGGGATTTTGACGAAAGGAATGTACAGCTGATCCTTGCCGAAGCCGTAGACAGAGGAGGTATCGGTCTTGCTATCATGAACAGGATGACCAAGGCCGCAGGCCATAACATAATTAAAGTATAACGCAAGGGGGCTGCCTTGATTGGCAGCCCCGTCAGCTATTTCAGCAGTTTTTCCATCTCATCGAGAGTATGCTCAAATTCCTTCATCGCATCCTCAACAGGTTTTGGTGTTGATAGATCCACTCCTGCTTTTTTCAGCAGCTCCAGCGGATAATCCGAGCTTCCGCTGCTCAGGAATTTTATATACCTGTCTACGGCCTGCCGGCCTTCGTCCAATATCTGGCGCGAAAGTGAAATGGCGGCGGAAAAGCCGGTAGCGTATTTGTATACGTAAAAGCTGGTGTAGAAATGTGGTATTCTCGCCCATTCCATTGCGATATCCTCATCTATTACTGTCACGTTTCCAAAATATTTCTCGTTGAGCCCCCGGTAAATTTCACACAAGTCCTGAGCTGTAAGGGCTTCACCCTTTCCCACCTTTGAATGCACCGTCTTCTCAAACTCCGCAAACATGGTCTGTCTGAACAGGGTCCCTCTGAACTCTTCAAGGTAATGGTTCAAAAGATATGCCCTTTCGGCATCGCTTTTTGTGTTTTTAAGCAAATACTGCATCAAAAGAGACTCATTGACGGTTGATGCCACTTCCGCTACAAATATTTTATATTCTGAATATATATAGGGCTGGGTCCTGTTAGTATAGAAGGAATGGAGCGCATGGCCCATTTCATGAGCTATGGTAAACACGTCATTAATCGTGCCCTGGTAGTTGAGAAGCACATAAGGATGCGTTTCGTATGCCCCCCATGAATAGGCTCCGCCGGTCTTTCCTTCATTCTCGTAAACATCCAGCCAGCCTGATGAAAATGCATGTTTCAGATGGCCTCCATATTCATCACCCAGAGGCTGAAGTCCCCTTTCCACCATGTCCAGCGCTTCTTCATAAGGGATGTCCTTCCTGGGCTCCTCCACCAGCGGAACATAAACATCGTACATGTGAAGCTCATCAAGCTTAAGAGCCCTTTTGCGGAACTCCAAATACCTGTGCATCAGATGAAGGTTTCGGTTTACCGTCTCAATCAGGCTATCATACACATCTGTGGAAATGTTGTCGGAATCCAGGGCTGCCTCCAGGCTGGAATTGTACTTCCTCACCGTAGCATAGAACCTATCCTTTTTGATATTGCTGGTAAGGGCTGCAGCAAGAGTGTTTTTATTCTTGCTGTATGAGCTGTACAGCGCATGAAAGGCGTCCTTCCGCACTCTCCGGTCCCTGCTTTCAAGGAATTTAATATATCTGCCCTTGGTAACTTCGACCTCCTCGCCCTTCTCGTCTTTTATGCTTGGAAATTTGATATCCGCATTGTTAAACATCGTAAATATATCCGACGGCCCATGGGCAATCTCAGCAGAAAGGGCGAGAAGTTCTTCTTCCCGCTCGGATAATGTGTGTTCCTTTTGCCTCAGGATTTCATTTATGTACTGCCTGTATATCTGCAGCTCCCTGTCGCCGTCTATAAAAATATTCAGGACATCCTCCGGTATCGAAATGATCTCCGGCACTATAAAGGATACCGACGCATATACTTCCGTGCTTAAAGCCATGGCCCTGTCGGCAAGGGCCTGGAATACAGGGTCTCCATTGTTCTCATCCCTTTTCATCCTGGCATAGACAAAAACCTTGTCATTAAGCGACAGAAGCTCATCACGGAGCTTCAGGCAGCCTAAAAGCTTGAGGCCGCTCTCCCTGAGGGTACCTTTAAACTTCCCCATCTCAGCCGCCATCTGTTTCACCCGCCTGAAGTCTTCTTCCCACTTGTCAACACTGTCATAGATATCCTCAAGCTTCCATTTATATTTTGCGTCTATTTCGTCACGCTTTGGAAGTGTATTGCTTTTATTCTCCGTCACTGCTGATACCTCCTGAAAACACCGGTAAAAAATTTCTTTTTATGGGGCAATATGGACAATTAGCTTTGCATTTTTTATTATAACTTTATGATATATGATTTGCCAACATTCGTTTTTAATACAAAAAGTGCAAGTTAAGCTATATGCCACACTTTTCCCAGACTAGGAAATTTTTTATTCCAAAAAGGTCTTGCAAATTTTTAGCTTTTTTAGTATACTTATAATTGCTGTTTTTAAGATGCGCCCATAGCTCAGCAGGATAGAGCGTCGGTTTCCTAAACCGCAGGCCAGGGGTTCGAATCCCTTTGGGCGCACCAGCAAAATAAAGACTTTCAAGGTATACACCTGGAAGTCGTTTTTTATTTTACTCATTTTGGGGAGGTTTTGTTTTGAAAGCAGAAGGAAGCGGTGGCTCCACCCAAAAGTTCCGCTCCCACGAATGGTATATGGGCGAAGCTCTTAAAGAAGCCCGTAAGGCTTATGACAAGGATGAAACTCCCGTAGGCGCGGTGATCGTCAAAGACGGCAAGGTAATCGCTCGCGGCCATAATGAGAAGGAGTTGAAGCAGGACCCGACATTTCATGCCGAAATTGCCGCGATAAAAAAAGCGTGCAAAAAGCTTAACTCCTGGAGGCTCAACGACTGCGACATGTACGTCACCCTGGAACCCTGCCCAATGTGCGCAGGCGCTCTTATACAGGCCAGGCTGAGGAAGCTGTATATTGGAACCTCCGACCCGAAAGCCGGAGCGGCAGGGTCGGTGATAGATGTGTTGGCTGTTGACAAGTTCAACCATATGGTGGAAGTGGAATATGGCATCCTGGAAGATGAGTGTTCCGAGATCCTTAAAGACTTCTTCAGGAACCTGCGCGTAAGAAAGGCAAAAGCCCAATGTTCTCCTTAATAGGGCTGTGACTTTTTTAATCAGTGGATGATTGCAAAATTTCTCTCTTGCAATTAGGGAGATTTGCTAGTAAAATATATATGCTGCAGAAAATGAGGTTTGTTTTACGCTTTAAACAGGGATGCGTTGCCGGTGCCATAGGACAGGAAGGTATGCCTAGATGGCCGAAGGCGACGGGCTGAAAATGATAATTTTGGCAATGCTCCCTCATAATTTTAACACGGAAGAGTATCGAAGTGGTCATAACGGGCCTGACTCGAAATCAGGTGTACGGAAACGTACCGTGGGTTCGAATCCCACCTCTTCCGCCACAATTTGTCTGAAAAGCCTGATTTTATCAGGCTTTTCGGCGTTTCAGAAGCTAAAACTGTACCGGGTTTTTGATAAAGTCAGGTGCAGTTTTTGTATTTAAATCGTCATCTGTCCAACCCTTTCATCTATGAAATCGGGAAGGAATGTTATTTGCTTTCCGTACTGGCCTTTTACGTATTTCATTGAACACCTCTGTGCTGTTTTCTTCTTGATATATAGCGTTCTAGTGTTCCACAGATTGGTATATAGTTGTTCCACAGAATCCAAAGTAGATGAGGCCTTACCCCTATGGCGTCAGATATATTTGAGCTTTCGGCCAGTCTGGCCAAGCTGTAAGCCACATTTTCATTGGCGGTAGCTAATGCAAATATAGCTTTTTATTATGCAATCGAGATTACCGGACTTAAAGAGAGCTTGTGTTAACTAGATTGTAAGAGTCAATGTTAATACGTTATAATAAATGTAAAATTCGGCATGTAATCGTCAAATAAGAATACCTATAAAAAAGGAACAAAAAATGAAAAATTTGCCTTATAGCTTTTGAGGCATATCTTGTGCCCTTTATCTTTACTATCATACCAATGGATCGAGTCGCTGCAAAGGCTGCTCCCATTAACCGCGCGTAAACCCGCATAAACGCTGAGTTTGTATGGGCTTTTTTGTGCTTTTTTCAAAAGTTTCGATGATGTATTTAAATATAACACTAATTCAACAAATATGTAAACATAAGTTAATTAAGAAATTATATATTTGCTCATAAGAACTATCTAGAAATATATTAAAGGCTGTGTGAAACTTTTTCTGTAAATTAGCTTTCCATGATAATTTTCAATGGGGCTTGTTAGCCAGAATCTGGCTTACAAGCCCTTGATTATAATATAGTGGAAAGCGGAAACGTAGTAAATTTTATTTGTAGAATAAAAGAAATAACTCCTTCTTGGCGAGAATTAGCAACATAACGCTGAGGAGGAGCTTTGTTATGGGTCGGTACCAAAGCAAGTATAGTACAATTCTTCATTCTGTTCCATGCCGTGAACTGTATTATTTCACTGGGAAATATTTTAATTAATAATATGAGGAAATATGTAACATTTGGATCACTTTTACAGTCTAATATTTTAAGAGTTACTCTCAGGCTCTTGATAAACATAAGAGGTCGCTGCTCGTTGCTCATCATTGGTATGATGATATATCAATTAGAAGCAGGTATTATAAGTAGCTCAGAATTACACAGCGAAACAGCGTTAGGAGGTAAAGTTTGTGAAGTCAATAGGAGCTGTTCAAAAATCCATAATTTTCGTCGGCTTGCTTGCTGTAACTGTGTTAATTGCCCTTATAGCTTTTTGGCAACAAAACAATAGGTCTGAGTCACCAAGTTCTGCTAAGGAAAAAAATGAGGTATATGCTAAAGTGATTGAGGCTCTGGGTCAATTCGGTAAGAAATCAGATGGTCTTGCTGCTATAGCAGCACACGTTGACAGCCGTTTAAGCAATGAAATCGATTCGGATGGCGGAGTTTTATGGAAATATATTTTATATGACAGCTCCGAAGATTTGAGTAAAGAGGAAATGAAATCAGTCTACTTCGCACATGTCAATGCGTCGGGCAAAATTAAATATATCGGACAGGGACGTATGATGACCAGCGCATTGAAGTCAAATATCAGTAAAAACGGTATAGTTCTGACTCCTGAATCAAGTTCCGCTTTTGCTTTGCCCTTTCCCACAGAAATGTATTTTCCCGATACCGGGATTATACGTTACTTTAATGAAGTTGAATGCGTAGAAAATGATGAAATTAAGCGTATAAAGGTTTATGATTATGACCCATCAACCAAAATGAAATCAAAAATAAAAACAGTATCCATAAAAAAGGACCATATGCTCATAGATATGCCGGCTGATGGTGAATCGTACGAATGGACTCAAGAGAAGGGCTGGATAAACAAAAAACCAATCAAGAAGCCAAAGTAGACTCATACTCATGGGAAATCTTTAGATAAGCACAAAACACCTTACCTTCGAAAGCTGTGAGGCTGTAAATAATTTATGTAAATTAATGAGTTCCTTCTATGGAAGAATACTAAAGCAGAAAAGAGGGATTTAATCAATAATCCCTCTCTTCTATTACAGATAAGGTGCCGTGAGGCTGAATCATTACCTCCCGAACTCTATGATTCCATGAATTGTATTAATTCCTTATTGAATCTGTCACGCTGGTCATAAAACAGGAAATGGCCACAGGCTTCAAAGGGAACAAGCCTGGAATTTCTGATGCTGTTCTTTTGTGCTATAGCCAAGGGGTATGGGCAGACCTGGTCGTTAATACCGTGAAGGATCAGAGTTGGAACATTTATTGTTTTCAGATCGTTAAATAAGCCTTCTTCACCCAGCCAGGTGTTCGCGATAGCCGCAGTGGCCCAACTGGCTGTCTGCAGCCCCAATTGGAAAATCCAATCCGACAATGAATCGGTGACATAATTAAAGAATATCATATTCCCAAAATCTCTCAACATCTTGGGCCGATCGTTATATGTACCTTGGATAATGTTAATTACAACCTGCTTTTGCAAGCCATAGGGGAAATACGGGCGCTGGATAAGGCTTGGCGCCGCCGCGGCAAAAAGCGCGAGTTTCGACACCCCGTAACCATTATGCCTGGCCATGTATCGGACACAAATTGCTCCTCCTGTTGAATGTCCCCCAAGGGTGAAATTTTGTAATTTAAGTGCGTCAACCACGCTTCGGATATCATCCGACAGTCGATTATAATCATAGCCGGACCAAGGTTTGTCGGATAAGCCGAATCCTCTACAGTCTATCCCTATGCACCTGTACCCCATTTTGGGCAATTGGTTGAACTGGTACTCAAACAAGTTATGGTTTCCCGGCCAGCCGTGAACAAATAGAATTGTCTTGTTGCCTGCCGGGTTAACATCCTCCACATAGATTTTTACATTCGGTTCAACACTGACATAAACTCCCACGTAAATACCCCCTCCATTCATAAAAACCTTCGATATATATAGGTTATTCACCCAAGAAATAATGTGTGAAAGTTTGCACTTTACCGAAGCAAAAGAATCCATAAGCTTTTAGGTGTTCAGTTTGTCCGATGTGGGTATGTATGCTATGCTTAAATGAGTACAAGCTTTGGAATTGCGGGAATAGGCGCTTCTCCCCCTTCCAATACAGGCAGCCTCGGTAATGGTAAGAACGATGGACTGGACCAACAAACTACGGCTGGAATATATTCTTATCCATGACCATGCCTATATCAAAAGGTTTGACATTCTATCCAAATGTCTGCCGGCCGCCGCATTATACCTACCTTCATCGGCTCAACCCTTCTGGGTGAGTTGTGTACATATGCCAATGTAAACTGTAATTTGGAGCTTATAAGCAAAAACTTCTGAAAACGGATTATTTTATAGGAAAAGCTTAATGAAATTAGCAATTATATGTTATTGACAAGAGCCCGCATCTAATGTAAAATAGGAGAGCATTAATGAGCACTCAGCAATTTAATAATATCTGGAGAGATGGCTGAGCTGGTCGAAGGCGCACGACTGGAAATCGTGTATACTCTCACAAAAGGGTATCGAGGGTTCGAATCCCTCTCTCTCCGCCAAAATCAAGGGTTACAGAAATTTTTTCTGTAACCCATTTTTTTGTGCCATAGCATTTCTATGTCACAAATATGTCACAACAGGATTATAATAAAACCCTGGCTGAAACCAAGGCTGTTTTCTCAAAAATTATAAGAATCTAGTAATACCAAACAAAATTTTTGATATGGAAAACAATTAAAGGTGTAAAAACCATGAAATAACTTAAGGCAAGCATATTTCAGGAGTCATTTTTCTTTTTAGTCCCACTAAGTTCCATTATAGAGAATGTTATGTGAAATGTTTTTGTTATACAAGCGAATTGAAAAAGGGCAAAATAAACAGAAGTAAAACGATATTGAGCATTAAGAAACAATAATTTAAATAAAATAGGAGTGGCTAAATGACTACCGAGGAAAAACTTGTTCAAGGCCTGAGGCTCATTGTTGAAGCTTTTGCCGAAATGATAAAGGAGAATAAGGATAACAGCAAGATCCAAGATAACTCAGAGCAAACACAATCATCGGAGAATAAAACATTCAAGATTAAACATGCGGCTGAATATTTAGGGGTGTCACCTTACCGAATTTGGGTTGAAGTCAAAAAAGGAAATATAGAACACTTTAAGGCAGGAAACAGAATTTTAATTAGGAAAAGTGCACTTGAAAAATGGGTGAGGCAACAAGAGGAAAATAGCATTAAAAGGCATAAACCCGATACCAAATCGGGCAAGCTTAGAAAAATTGAATTTTAGAAACAGCCGATTCTTTGGCTATTATCCATGCTTAGAGTGGTCAAATAGTATTCGGCCCTTCTCCTTTATTAAACATTGTCCAATGTCAAAATATGTTATATGATGTAAATAAAGGAGACATGCCGGCTATGGGGAAAGGAAGAAGGAAGTACGGCTTTTCTTTTTCATGGAAAAGGGCACTAGGAATATCCAGCGCAAAAGCAAGGATTTCAAGAAAAATAGGCATACCTTTGACTAGATCAGGCAGGCAGCGTAAAATGGGTAGAATGATGGGGTGCTGCGTTTATGTTATAGGTATAAGTATTATTGCAATTTTGGCATTGCTTTTGATTATATGGTAAATTTTGTATTTATATATTAGGAAGGAATTATGAAGTCTACTGAGGCTCCGGCTATTGCTGCGGCCTTTTCGTTTGGGCAAAAATAAAGCCCCCTGTATTACTCCTGGGAGCTTGCTCTGCGGCTAACCACGCCCTTACAATTTGGCAATTCAGTGCATAAATGAAGAAAAAATACAGGTATGAGGATTTCTGTTTCAATTCTTTATAGGTAGTCTACATATTGGAATCGAGTACAACATCTACGAGGTGGCTGAGTAAGCGTTTCAATTCCTTATAAGTAGACTACATACCTAAATACTCTAATAGGTGCATATACTCCCTTTATTTTGTTTCAATTCCTCATAGGTAAACTAAATACGAAGATAATTGTATCCTTTTATCCAGCTTATCTTCGTTTCAATTCCTCATAGGTAAACTAAATACCCGTCAAGGGCGCACAAATACCCTCTTTCATTTTTTGCTGCTAAACAGCTTTTTTTATTATACACAATAAACGGCAGATTCTCAACATTTTTATTTCCGTCGACCCCCAGGGATTTTTACACTATCGGAGGTCGACGGTTAAAGAATCAAATTCTGAAGGATGTTGTTGTAGTGAGCAGGAAGTATTATAAAACAAAATAGCCCCTGGGTTGAGAATTATCTAAACTCAAAAAGAGACAAGTTTTATATTTAAAGGCTTGTCTCTTTGCATATAATATAAACAATGTAAAAAAGATGTAATTTCATAATTAGGTTAATTCACACTATAAGAATAATGTGATGTTAGTGCTTTAGAAATTCTACTTTCTATGATATATATTTTCTACGTTTCCTGGTATGTCTTTTTTATTTACCTTAACAATATTGACAAAACAATTTATATAACCTTCAGCATTTTGAGCGTAAATTCCATTAGCTATACCAGTATCTGGGTATTCTATGTATTGAGCTTCCAACCTATTATCATTTATTGTAAACCCTTTTATATCTACTGCGATTGAATATATATCTTTCGGAGGAAATGCTCCATCATACACTAAGCATTCGTTGGAATAATCAACTGTCACATAATAAGGAATTCCAGGAACATATTTATCCATAAAATCATGCCAGTCTTCATCTGTTTCTATAACTAATGTACCATGAGGATATGCGTCTATCATGTCATATTTAACAGGTGCAAAGCCTCTATAAAAATAAACAAATTTAATATTAGATTGTTCTAATGACTGACTATTCTTATCTACCTTATTTTCAATGGCATTTATAGTGGTACAAGAGCTAAATATTAATACTAAAAAGAGAAGCATTAGAACCAAATTAACTTTTTTCATAATCTGCCTCCAAAAATATTATTTGGTTTTTGTCTAAACGAACATTTTCACGTCTTTTGTAATCAATCATAATCTCCATATCTTTATTCTTAAGTGAGAGTTGCGTTAAAAACTCCCTACAAGCTCCACATGGCATCCCACCTACATCAGTTGGTGGCTCATCACGAAAAGCAATTAATCTTTTGATTGCAGTTTGTCCGCTACACTGGTTCTATTGGTTCACCATCATTGTTAACAAGTAAGTATCGTTTCTTGCTACTTGGCGTAACTACTTCTTCAACCCTCAAGATAACACCTCCAATGCCAAAATAATCCATATACATAAAATACTATATATACTAATAATTAATCAATAATGTTTATAAGATAATTAAGTAATAAAAATAATAGACAGGACAATACATAGAATACCATGTAGCCTATCTATCATTATAGTTTAGTTAACTTAACCCAGGGGCTTGTTCCGGTTATTTGTTCCTTGCAAAGGTATAAACCTTTTCTACCAGAGCGTCTACAAATTTCAACATTTGCAGGTCTCCAAGGTTTGCCGTTATTGCTTTTGCAGCATCAATGCTCTTTTCCCATGCCTGGAAATCGTGTATACTCTCACAAAAGGGTATCGAGGGTTCGAATCCTTCTCTCTCCGCCACAATTTGTTTGAAAAGCCTGATTTATCAGGCTTTTCAGCGTTTAAGAAAATAAAACTGCACCGGATTTTTGATAAAGTCAGGTGCAGTTTTTGTATTTAAAAAAGAAAAGGGATTCTACTCCCTACATTGCTTCTATCAATCTTTTAACTCCCACCATATTTATTGCCCTTTTTATGTTGTAGGCAAGAAAACTAAGCCCCAGTTCCGCTGTTGCTTTTTCTTTACCCTTACATAATAGATAATGTGCATCATGATACCACTTCACTGTGCCAAAGGGGCGCTCCGAAAGACACATTCGTTCCTTTATTCCTGTGGATATCTTCTTTTATTCTGGGGACAACTTTCTTCTTTATATTGTCTTTTCTGCCATAGGTTTAAAATCAGGTTTAGTACCAGAATTACACCCAGCCGGTCGTATCTCCCGTTTGGGCCGTCATAATAATTGCCCGTACAAGGCAGCCCTCCAAAAAAGCCAGACATTCAAATTCCATAAAGCGTGAAGCATTCCTATCAAGCAAAATCTGAAGGTCGCATAGAAATTCATCATCTTCCTCATAATAAACAATTTGTATGGGAATTTTCGGCAATACATTCATAAGCCATGAATAACCGTCTGATTTAAGCTTTCCGTTAAAAGAACCGCCTAATTTGCACATAGTTTCGCTGAATGCTGCATAATTTCCACTGAATATTTTCCCGAGCGGAGCGGTCATCCGCTTTAGATTCGAATTGAATATTATTCCTGGGCCGGCAAGATAAGAAATCGGCACATATGAAAATGCAGGCTCGCCCGTGCCTTTGGACAAGGTATAGTAAGCCAGAACATTACGGTTGTTGACATTAACCGGCTTACCGTATGAAGGATTAACACCTCTGGAACTAATCTCGTATTCTCAGCCAAGAAAATTTACAGACAAAGTCCCATTCAGCTGAAGCGGAAGACCAAGCCGTTCTGCAACTTCTTTAAAATCACACTGGCTCAATTTAGGTATAAGGCTTTCATAAATCTGTTCATAACCGCTACTCACTAAAATACTCCCTTCATTTTGCTCCGCTATAAATATAGCTTATATACACCAATATGGTTAATTAAGCTCCTAAATTCTCAATCCCCTTTTCGGTTAATTGAAGCTGATGCTGTTTCGGGTGCCTTTTTGAGGAGCGTCAATAATTAAGGATTTAGCTTCAAGAGGTTTTAAACTACTGACCGAAGTTGTCTTTCCAACTTATTTACGGTTTCTTTTCATTGCTTTTCATGTCCATATAAGAAACCGCATATACATTATATGTATAATAATTTAACTTCATTATTTTTTTAACATCACATAATTCCACAATCACGTTAAAAGTATAAATCTATTTCCCACCAACACCCTATACTTTATCTACAGTGCACCGTTTTTAAGTAGATTATATGCCTTTATACATTTAAAGGTATGAAAGTCAAGCTTTCTTTCGCTGTTGCCCTCTCTCACCGCCCTCAATTTCTGATTTTGGATGAAGCAACCAGCGGATTGGATCCTGTAATGCGGGATGAAATACTGGATGTTCTTTTGGAATTTGTACAGGACGAAAGCCATTCCGTGCTTTTTTCATTCCATATCACAAATGATTTGGAGAAAATCGCTGACTATGTTGCCTTGCTCCATAAAGGCAATCTGGTGTTCAGCATGCCTAAAGACGAGCTGCTTTACAAGTATGGACTTATAAAATGCGGAGCAAAAGTTTTCAACAACATTCAAAGACAGGATATTATAGCGTGGAGAAAGCTGGATTGTGAATGGCAAGTTCTTGCGGCTGATATTGAAGCTGCCAGAAGAAAATATAAAAATAAAAAGTGCATAATTGAAAACGCTACAATCGAAGAAACTATGTTGCTTTATATAAGGGGGGAGAAAAGATGAGGGGTCTTATTATCAAAGACTTTATTGCGATGTTCAAGAGAATCAGACCGATGAACTATCTGCTGATGGCAGCGGCCACGGTTTTTATCTTAATATATTTTAAGGGCGAAGGCGCGCTGTATGTAGCCATCTTACTTCCGGTTGCTTTGTCCGGCATACCCAAAACGCTGATGGTATATGATGAACAATGCAAATGGGATAAATATGCCATCGCGTTGCCTGTGACAAAAAAGAGTATTATTGGGAGCAGATATTTGTTTTTCTTAATGATTGCTGTTGCCGCGTCTGTTATTGCATTTTTCATCAGCGTCGTTTCCTTTGCTTTGTTCCCCAACGATGGCTTTAGCCCTTACTTAATCGCTGTCCTCTCTGGATTGCTGCTGGCAATCTTCTATGGGCTGATTGCGATTCCTGCCGGTTACAGCATGGGCAGTAACGGCGGGCCGTTGGCAATGATTCTAACAACTTTTATTCTCATGGGAGCCTTCTATGTCTTAAAGCGGTTGAATATTGATATTGAAGCCCTCCTCGTTTATTTGAAAGATAATTTATTGCCTGCTGGCATCGTTTTTTTAATTATTCTCGGATTGGTATCATACAATGCTTCATTGTACTTTTATAACCAAAAACACTCTTAGCAAGCCCTAATAAAAGGAGAGCTCAAATAAATTGCTTGAAACTTTCAGGCGGCATATAAAAAGCCGCCATTCGCAATATGCCGTCTTACGGTCAAACACTATGAAATACGGCCGAGCGGCGGCTTTGGAATAAAGGATCAAAGCTGTTGTATTTTTTTGTAAAAAGCAAATGGCATCGCAATTTATCCGACCTCACTCGTAATTTTATTTTCAAGTAATTTAATCTGACCTTGTAGCCAACTGATAACCTCATTTTTATCCTTATTAATGGGAGCGATATGCTCCCACTTTTCAATAAGGTATTCTTCAAAAGCTTTAACCGCCATAGGTTCTTCTATGGATAACCGTACCGTCGGTATACCTTTTGAAGAGTCATATGCTTCAATCAATACAGCTTGCCTTTCCTTAACCATACAGTAAAATTCCCCGTTTCCTGAAGCACAGTCAGTGCATTCATGATTAAATGCAATATTATAGTTTTTATATCTTTTAAGCAGGCTTATGATATTGCGTAAAATTTCAATAATATCTTTAACTTCCAGATCAACTGGTTTAACTCCTTTAGGAAAATAAAAGAAAAATTTCCGATGTTTAATAAATTGTATAACGGACTCATAACAATAAATATCTTTATACTCATAATTCTCAACATTTACAAGAAATGCTTTTAGCCGTTTTTCATAATATTCTTGTGAAGCAAGCATATCATCACGCGAAAGTCCTATCTTTTTCAAAATCTTTTTATGTAAACTTTTAGGTATTGTCAGTATACCAAAACAGTCTTTGTATAAAATCCGATCGCCGATGCTCTCTTCATTTTTAATTAAAAGACGATTATATTTGGAACAGTCTTTCTCAGGATAATAGTTGAAAAGTGGCTGAGCGCAAGTCGCAAGAAGCACATTAAAATAGCTTTTCAAAATATCTACAGCAACTTTATTCTTAAAGTAAAAAGCGCAATCGACTCTGAAAAGGGAATTGGTTGAAAAACAAGATAATGCCCCGACTTCAGGAATACATAAAGCTTCTCTTCCTATAGCAAAAACATCATATCTTTTCAGGTAATAAGGATTAAGTTTCCCAATTTTTATCAGCGGTTTAACAAAATTGATAAGCTTTTTTATTTTATTAATATTGCTGTTCAGCCTGATAAATAATATTATATTCCAGCCCTTTTTCATTATTTCTTTGAATACTTCTCTCAAATTGACCAAGTCAGTGTCAGTATATTGCAGGCTTATTATATCCGTATCATTAATCAGTGAAATATAAATTGTATTGTTGTTCCCGCAATGCCGGCTCGCTGCCGCTTTGAGCAAATGGAAGGCGGCACTCAATACATTGCTGCTCCCCATAATTATCTTATCTTTACTCGATAAACTAATATAGTCGGAAGGATTATATACAAACCCATCAGAGAATTCACTTGTAAAATTATCTTTATCAGGAGAACCGGCAATTTTCTCTTGCTTTTTACATTCAATAGAGTACCCCTGAGTTTCCGACAGCATCTTCTTTATTTTCTCTTTTATGTTATATTCCGGTTTTGTGTGGTCCTCCGAACTGTCTTTTTCACAAATATCCATGAACAGTTTATTCAGGTGCTGTATTTGAAATGTATTAGTTACATTTTTCGACAAATATTCAGAAATACGTTCAATATAAGGAGTATTGTACAAAGGAACGCGTTTTTCATGTATCCACCGGTTAACCAATGAATTATCTACATTTATAGCTTTCGATAATTGATTCATGCTCACACCCAGGATAGAAAGCAAAAGTTTTAAGCATTCTCCGAATTTCATATTAGCCATAAAAGTATCCCCCCTGTGCCACAATAAATTAACTACCATAAAATAATCCAAATAAATCACGGACATTCCGTGCTGACTATAAATTGTCATAGCCCTGACAATGACAAACAAACATGGCCAACACATATAAAACTATTTTTACTATATAATTATTAATTGTAGAATAATAGCATTAATTGTAGAATAACAGCTATAATTTGTAGATTTAGAAACTTGATCTTTCTGAAATTAATATTGCTCGATATAAAAATATTAAGCGCAGAGCTGCAGTAATGGAAAAGATATTCCTGGGAAACAGAACGTAGCATCAGAAGAAATAAAAAATCGGGATACAAATCATATAAACCAGTAAATCGCTTACCGACGGAAAAATTGGCTAGGAAGTATTGCTGGTACCCGGGAGATTTGACAACCCTATCGCCGAATTTTACCAAAAGGAGTAATATGGAGAAAAAATACAGGCAACTGCACTTATTAAAAATATCCTCAACACAATTACTTAGCTTCTAAATAAGGTAACTTATTTGAATTATTATTATCGAAATGGAGGGAATAAACATTGCAGTTTAAAAGTATCAAAACCAGATTGCTATTATTTTTTGGAGTGCTGTTGGTTGTCGTTTGCATCGGCTTTGGAGTTGTAGCTTATATAAAATCTGCAGATGCATTATCCAGCAGTATAAATGAATCTTTGCAGCAGTTGGCAAAAGAAGCTGCCGAGATAGTGGCGAGCAAGGTGAATGCCCAGCTTGATACCCTTGAGGCCCTGGCTGATACAGATTCCATAAAAAGCGATAAATTGACCGTGGACGAAAAGCTCCGAGAACTAGAAAGTGAAGTTGCCAGAAGTGGGCATTTAAGAATAGGTATCGCCGACCTAAACGGCAACGTTAAATATACTGATGGGTCTACTACCAATATCGCAGATAGGGACTATTTTAAAAAAGCAGTATCCGGTGAAAAAGAAGTTTCCGATCCAATAGTAAGTAAGGTCAACAACAGTGTTGTATTGATTTATGCAGTTCCAATCAAAGCTAATAATGAGGTAAAAGGCGTACTTACCGCCACCCGTGACGGGTATGCCCTGAGCGAGTTTACCAATACCATAAAATTTGGTAAAAGCGGCGAGGCTTATATGATAAGCAATACGGGGGTAACTATTGCTCATAAGGATGAGAATCTCGTTAAGGAAATGTATAATACCGCCGAAGATGCCAAACAAAACCCGGAATTAAAGCCCCTGGCCGAATTGGAAAAACAAATGACTGAAGGGAAAGAAGGAGTAGGCGAATACACATACAAAGGCGTGACTAAATACATGAGCTTCGCCCCTGTACCGGGAACCAGGTGGTCAATAGCTATAACAGCTCCAAAGTCGGAGGTTATGGCTAAAGTAAATGAACTTGGAACGATCATGGTACTTATTGCGGTTATCTTTGTGGTAATCAGTATAGTTATTACAATATTTATCGCAAGAGGCATTTCAAGACCGATAAAAATGGCTTCAGATTGTCTGAACATTGTTGCAACAGGAGACTTTACCGGTGAGGTACCAAAGGAGCTCCTTAAAATGAAGGATGAAACCGGTATACTGGCTAACGCAATAAATACCATGCAGCAATCTATAAAAAATATTATTAAAGAGGTTGTTGATGAATCAACAAGCGTAAGCGAGATGCTCACCAGCATTAATGCCAAGATGGAGCAGCTTAACAAAAATATTGTGGAAATTTCCGCAACAACCGAAGAACTTTCGGCAGGAACTGAAGAGACCTCTGCATCAACCCAGGAAATGAATGCCACGTCGGAAGAAATTGAAGCAGCTATCGAGGCTATTGCAGCCAAAGCACAAAAAGGCGCAATTGCAGTAAGCGATGTGACCAAGATGAGCGAAGAAATGAAGCAGAATGCAATAAGTTCAAAGGAAACCGCCATGGAAATATATGAAAAGACAAGGGGTGATTTACAGAAGGCAATTGAACAATCAAAGGAGGTAGCTAAAATCAATGAATTATCCGAAGCAATACTGGAAATAACCTCGCAAACCAATCTACTTGCATTAAATGCAGCGATTGAGGCTGCAAGAGCAGGTGAAGCAGGAAAAGGCTTTGCAGTTGTAGCCGAAGAGATCAGAAAGCTTGCAGAAGGCTCTAAAAATACTGTCACAAGGATACAGGAAGTGGCAAAGGTAATAATCGAGGCGGTTAATGCCCTTTCCTCAAGTTCAGAAGAAATCATGACCTTTATTGACCAAAAGGTAATAAATGACTATAACTATCTTGTCAGCTCCAGTGAGAAGTACAACCAGAGCTCAGCCAGTATAAATGAAATGATAGCTGATTTCAGTGCTACTTGTGAAGAGCTTTTAGCTTCAATGCAAAACATGGTTAAAGCAATAAATGAAATCGCAGCTTCAGTCAACGAAGAAGCCCAAGGAGTTTCAAATATTGCACAGGATGCATCCGAAATAACACAGATGTCAAATGACGTCATTAATGCGGCAGAATTAGCAAAAAGTAAGTCGAACTCGTTAATAGAAGCTGTATCAAAGTTTAAGATATAGGGAAGCGGTAATGTACAGAGCACAAAAGGCTGATGTCATTCACACCAGCCTTTTGTGTTAAACACAACATAATCTATAGCTTCAATAACCTCATAATCGTATCCATGGTCAGCGCAAGGTCCCTTTCACACCTTAACCTGGCTTCTTCAAAAGGGACGGCAACGCGGTTGATGCTCATAACGGCAGTAATACCCTGCCCATAAACCTCATCTATATCGTCTCCGATATCTCCAACTACCGCGATCACCGGCACATTTTTTTTCTTTGCTCTTGCGGCAATTCCCAGCACAACCTTTCCCCTTAGGCTTTGCCCGTCAATTTTTCCTTCCCCTGTAAAAATGATGTCTGCATTATCCAACAGGCCGTCGAAACCTACAGCATCCAAAACGGTATCGATTCCCGGTTTGAGCTTTGCGCGTAAAAATGCCGCCACTCCGGCCCCCATCCCTCCTGCAGCACCCGCTCCGGGCAGTTCAGCCACATCTGTTTTTAGCTGCTCCTTAAGCAGACCTGCAAGATGCTCCAAATTTTTATCCAGGAGGCTTATCATTTCCTCATCAGCCCCTTTCTGGGGTCCATAAATCCGGGCAGCTCCGTTTTTACCATACAGAGGATTGTCTACATCGCACATGGCTATGACTTCACAGCCCTCAAGTTCCTTGATCCTGCCCGAAGTATCTATGCGGGCTATCCTGTCCAACGTGCCTCCTACAGGTATAAATTCGCGGTTGTCTCTGTCAAAAAACCTTATTCCCAGAGCCGCTGCCATACCGGTACCACCATCGTTAGTACAGCTTCCTCCCAATCCGATGATGATTTTGTTGCACCCCTGCTTAACAGCGTGACCTATCAACTGGCCTACGCCGTAAGTCGTAGTCTCAGCGGGATTCTTCCTGCCTTCGACAAGCGGAAGGCCTGCGGCAGCGGCCATTTCCACCACTGCGGTGTCACCGCCTCGGAGTATGCCGTAATAGGCATCAATTTCTTCAAAAAACGGCCCACTGACCCTTACTTTAATCCTGTCCCCACCTGTGGCTTCCAGGAAGCACTCTACCGTACCTTCTCCACCGTCAGCCACAGGAATTTTTTTGACATCAGCTTCCGGCCAATGTTTTTTTATTTTTTTCTCCATGATTGCGCAGATTCTTGTAGAGCTCATTGTGCCCTTAAAAGAGTCCGGTGCGAGTATAATCTTTTTCATGGCTTCACCACATCCACAGGGAGAACTTTTAACAAAATGCCTCAAGGTAATCCACTGCAATATTCATCAGGCGATTTTCGGATTTCTTCGGAGTCCATGCTGTGTAGGGAGTTTATGACGCAAATTCTTGCTTTCTCAGCCTTTTTTTCGTCCGCTTTCTGTGCACAGCCTGCAAGCAGGCCTGCTGCTAAAATTCCCCTTCCTGACGAACTTAAAAGCTTTCTCATAGGTTTTCCTCCTTGTTCATGACAAATTTATTATACTAAATTTCCTTCTGATTTTATATTGTCAATGCTGCAAAAATTTCTTTTATCCTTAGCCCTCCAGTTAAAATACATATATATTGAAAAAGCCTATAGAGTCGTGTAGAATTTAAAGTATACAAAAAGGGGGAGGCTGTCCGCCGATGTATTTAAACACGGATGTCTACTATAATCTCGATATTCATCAGAAACTTGCCTTAACTCCTAAAATCCAGCAATCACTTCATATTTTGAGCATGAATAATCAGGAACTTTCAGAATATATCAATCAACAAGCCCTGGAAAACCCTGTAGTCGAGATTGAGCCGGCCTTTGAAGAACTGGACCCTGACGAGAAATTCCAGAGAAAAATGGAATGGATCTCAAATGCCGATCCTCAAAACAGAATTTATAATTCTTTCTCACAGGATAATGAGGAGTATGAATATTCACCCGTATCCTCTGATGAAGACTCTCTCCAAAAGATGCTTTTAATGCAGCTAAATACGCTTAAGCTTAACCCCATGGTCTCCAGGGCGGCAAAATATATCATCCAGTCCCTTGACAGCCGTGGATACTTAGAAGCTTCCCTAAAAGACATATCAAGACTGTCGGGCGTAAAGCCTGAGCTTGTTCTAAAAGCGCTCAGATGCGTCCAAAATATGGAACCTTGGGGTGTGGGGGCGAGGAATTTGAAAGAATGCCTCATGATTCAATTAAAGAAAAAAGGCGTCAAAGATAAAAAAGTTTATTGCGTTGTGATGAATTTTTTGGATGAGCTGTCCAAAAACAAGTTAAAGGTAATAGCAGAAAAACTGGATATACCGGTTGAAGAAGTAAAAAAAATTCACCTGATCATAAGATCCCTTAATCCAAGCCCCGGTACCAGCTATGGAAATACAGAACCGATTTCTTATATATATCCTGACATTACTGTAGTAAAATTCAAGGATTACTATGAGGTTTTATTGAATGATTTTGCATATCCTTCGATAAGAATAAACAATACTTACAAAGAGCTCATGAACTCAAAGGACAGCAATACCCGCGAATATGTCAGTCGCAAGATTGAGCAGGCTATGTTTTTGATGAAATGTATTGCCCAAAGGAATAAAACGCTTCTTGACGTTGCCAAAACCATAGTGGAAATTCAAAAGAATTTTATGAATCTGGGTCCTGGCAACCTGGCACCTATGGTGTTAGGGGATGTGGCTTCAAAGCTGGGTCTGCATGAATCCACAGTGAGCCGGGCAATCCGCGGTAAATACATGCAGTGTGTCTGGGGAATTTATGAACTTAAATATTTCTTCTCCCAAGCAATAGGAAGCAGCGAAAGCTTTGCCACTACCCAGGAAAATATCAAGCTGTTGATAAAAGAGATCATCCAAAATGAGGACAAAAAAAAGCCTCTCAGCGACCAAAAGGTGGCTGATGAGCTTAATAAGCAGGGAATATCCATATCAAGAAGAACGGTTACCAAGTATAGGGAAGAGCTTCAAATTCCCTGCACGGCTGCGCGCAAGGAACTTTGACAAAAAAATATTCATACGCAATATCAAAATCCTTTCCCACGCTGAACATTCCCCTAGGCAGAGCTAACTCTGTTCCGTCCTTCGCGTTTGGACCTGTAAAGGGCTTTATCAGCTGCATTGAACAGCTCTTCGGGCGAGGAATTCCTCGAAGGCACTACAGTTGCGGTTCCGAGGCTGATTGTAACAGATTTTGATGCTTTCAGGCTTTTATGTATTATTTCAAGGGATTCGATTCTTTTCCTCATTTGCTCTGCCAGCAGCCTTGCACCCCTACTGCTTGTATTCGGAAGTATTACGACAAACTCCTCCCCGCCAAATCGGGCAACAAAATCTCCCGGACGCTTAACGGTGTCCGCAAGGGTGCAAGCTATTTGCATAAGGCATTTATCTCCTGCCAGATGTCCTTGATTATCATTAAATTCTTTAAAAAAATCAACATCGATCAATATAAGAGACAGAGGGGTCCTGTCGCGCACAGCACGCCTCCACTCCCGGCTTAAAACCCGATTGAAACCTCGGCGGTTGGCGACCCCTGTAAGAGGGTCTATGGACAAAAGGGCTTTTAACTTTTTATTTGCCTTTTCCAGACTTTTTTTAGCTTGCCTCATCCTGGCTATTTCCTGAAATAGCCTTTCTTTTTCAACATTATGACACTTCTTGCAGTGGTACAAAGCCTTTTTAAAATCTCCAATTTCTTCAAATAAAGTGGTCAGGCAAAAATGGGCTTTGTAGATCCCTTCCTTAGATGACACTTTTTTTTCTTCTGCCAGAGCCTTCCGAAAGCACTTAAGCGCTTTTTCGTAATTCTTTTCCATTGCAAAGGACTTGCCCATGCTGAACAAGTCTTCACTATTTTTAGCTCTTTCGTCCATAAGGCATACCCCCGCCGGCGCCGCTTGCATTAGCCGCAAACAAACTCATGTAAAAATGTAGTCAGTTTATTTATCATCACATATTTTATATATTAACATTATAGCCCATTTCTAAGAAGCCTATAATTTTATATTTCCGAGGCGTAAAAACGTTTTCAGCACGGTTTGATGCGCTATAAATCGGCAGCGCGCTGCGAAATATATACGGGAAATATTATATAGACGCATTAAAAGCAGCGGCCTTCACGGCAAGCTGCTTTAATCTGCCTACCTGACTTCAACAAGCCTGTTAACCGGCACTTCCGCCTTCTTACGGTTTTCAAGGTAAGTAACCTCTACGTTACTATCGTCTCTGACGCTCTCCAGCCATACAGGAGCTCCGTTGTATGTCACCTGTATAGTTTCGGGCGACTGTATAATCATCCTAGCCCTTTTGTTATCCAACCGTACCGCCTCCTCTTCGACTTTTTTTAGTATTTCCGTTATTTTAAATTATATGTAGGGATAGGCATTTAAAATTGGTGACAAGGTAACAAGACAAAAAGACAAGAGAACGATCCTCCAGTCTTTTGTCTCAAAAGGCAAGAGAACTGTCCCCGCATTTCTACACCCTGAACCTATATCCGGCTCCCCACACAGTCTCGATGTACTGGGGATTGGACGGATCAGCCTCTATCTTTTCCCGGATCCTTGCAACATGCACCGTAACAGTCGCAGCGTCCCCCAAAGAATCAAGCCCCCATATCCTCTCAAACAGTTCCTCCCTCCCGAAAACCCTATTGGGATTCTGGGCCAGAAATAGAAGGAGCTCAAATTCCTTTTGCGTCATATTGACTTCTTTGCCGTTTACAAACACCCTCCTTGAGTCCTTTTGTATCTCAAGGCCCCTTATGGTAATGACGGCGTTCCTGCCTTCACTGCCATACTTGTTCTTCAGCCTCTCATATTTGCTGATATGGGCATTTACTCTTGCCACAAGCTCTCCGGGACTAAAGGGTTTTGTAATATAGTCATCGGCTCCAAGCCCCAGACCCTTTATTTTATCGATTTCCTCTTTCTTCGCAGATACCATAAGAATAGGTATATCCTTTATATCCCTGATACGCCGCAATATCTCAAAGCCGTCCAGTCCCGGAAGCATGACATCCAGTATCAAAAGGTCGTATTCCTTCTCTTTGATATTTTTTAAACCAGCTTCCCCGTCGCTGCATATATCAACGGAAAAGCCGCTTATTTCCAGATAATCTTTTTGCAACTCGGCTATGCTCCGGTCATCTTCGACGATAAGTATCCTTTTCATCTTTTAACCTCCGCAACCTTTTGGTTTATTTTTTTTAAAGACATCATAATGCTTGTGCCTTCATTCTCGCGGCTCCTTGCCCATATTTTCCCGCCGTGCCCCTCGATTATCTGCTTGGCGATGGCAAGCCCCAGCCCGCTTCCGCTTGTACGGCTCCTTGAAGCGTCCGCCCGGTAGAACCTGTCGAATATGTGATGAAGGTCCTCCTTGGCTATACCTGAGCCGTTATCCTTTATTTCAACAACAATAGCCGAATCAGTCTCCCGAAGAATTATGTCAACCTCTCCAGCCGGCTTGTTCATGTATTTTCTTGCATTATCTATGATATTGGTAACTACCCTTTGCATCTTTTCCCTATCCATCATTACATGCCTGCAGCCTTTCAATTCGTTTATCAGGCGCAGCCGTATGCCTGCCTTTTCCAGTTCGGCTTCATTTTCCGTGACGCTGTCCTCAAAATACTTTACAATATCCACATTTTCAAAATTGAAAGGAATCTGCTTGAGGTCGAGCCTTGAATATAAAAGCAGGTCGTCAATCATCCCATCGATCTGAGCCGCTTTCGAGTATATAGTATTCAAATATTTTTCAACCTTTTCAGGGGTGTTGGCCACCCCATCCATTATCCCCTCCACATATCCCCTTATTGAGGTTATTGGGGTCTTTAAATCATGAGATATGCTGGATACAAGAATCTTTCTGTTTTCATCGTATTTCATCTGCGCATTTACCGACTCTTTGAGCTTTAATCTCATCTGCTCAAAGGAGCGGCACAACTCCCTGATCTCAGCATCGCCTTCTTCTATCACTTCATGGTCAAGGTTTCCGCGGCTTATTTGGACAGCTGCCGCCTTCAGCCTTCCAAGAGGCTTCAATATCCTTTCGGAAAAAACAAAAGCCAGCAGCACGTTGGTCGCCAAAAACGAAACAACAAACACCACCAGGACAAATAACAGAAACTTTTTAGTAATTATATCTTCCTCACCTAAATGGGCAAGGAGGATGACCTTTCCCTGTTCTCCATCCCTGAAGGCTACCGAAATAACCTTTACGATGTAAGAGCTCCCTTCTAATTCAACCGTTCCGCGCATCATGCCCCTCTTTGCAGTCGCAAGGCACTTTTCTACATCAATTTTACTCATGTTTTTAGTAGAAAAAACAATGTCATGCTTCTTAATCACCACAACATGGGAATCAATACTGGAAAGCCTTGCAGCCAAATGCTGCTGGAATTCTTTTTCCAGCAGCATCTCGGGATTTTCTTGCAGCTTTCCTCCATCTGTTCTAAAAAACTCATATTCTATCCTGGTGAGCCTTTTAATGCTCTCATAGCTTATATCTGTATTAAAAACCCTTGTAAGAATAAAAATAAATGCAAAAGATGCTGCAAGAGTTATCAAAACAGGAATAACGACTATTGCAGCATTTGAAATAATTAAACGTCTCTTCAAATCCATAATTTTCACCTTTCAAAGACGCTTTTTAACTCCAGCATCCATGACCTTCAATCGCAGGAACAATTCCATGTTAACCTCCGTGCCTCCGGTCACAAATATCTATGAAAAGCGTCGGAAGCAAGCAACTCTGGAAAGACGAAGGCGCAAAAACCGGGACGTACGCGGGTATAAATGAGATTTTTGCCTCCGAGGTCTGACAACGCAATACAATGCTTATCACGCTTTTCATGTTACAAATCCTTTTTATCAAACAGGTAATATCCTGCCGTAAAAAACATTATAGCATATCCTGACATGATAAGTAACTGCCTTAAAATTTTTCCAAATGGCAAAACGTCGGCAAGCCATAAGTTATACCAGTTGAGCATTGATGTTATAAACAAACTGGAATACTGTGGAAAAACGAATTCCATGACTTTAAACACCACGAACAGGATAATCACAAGAAAAAACGAAGCGGCTCCGCTCCTGAAAATATTTGCAAAAAATATGATTATCAAAGCCAAAGTTACCACAGGTATTAGCGTAATCAGGTAAGAAACAACTATTCTAATTAATCCGGCCGCCGTCACCGAAACGGAGTTAAACAAAAAGCCCGTTAATGTGGACAGGATCATCACAACTAAAAGATTCAAAATAGCGAAAAAAGCTACAGCAGCAATTTTGGCTGAAAACAGTTTCAGCCTTGTGACCGGCCTGGTAATGATAATTTTCATGGTGTTTTGCGAAAATTCTCCCGCAAACATGTCTATTGAGACAAGGGCAACAAACAAAGGCAGTATCGTATTTACAAACACCGACAGCACCAGTATAGGAAACTCAGTGCTGCTGGCTCCTCTGACACCCAATCCGATCCTGACCCCTGTTATCATCAGTTGGCCCAGAGCAATGACAACAAGGGAAATAATGACCAGCACAATAGCTTTTTTCTTTTTATATATTTTCTCAATTTCATTTATAAATGCTGCCTTAAATCTTTCCATTTCTTTCTACCTCGCTGATAAAATAGTCCTCAAGTGAAGCATAATCTTTCAAAATATCATCCGTATAGCCCACACTTAATATTTTACCGTCAAATATAATGCCGATGCGGTTACAGGTAAGCTCTACGTCGTGAATAAGATGGCTTGATATAAAAAACGTTGTTTTCTCCGTTTCTGCAAGCCTTTTAATCAACTTTCTCATTTCTACCATGCCTTCAACATCAAGGCCGTTCAAAGGTTCATCAAGAATAACGAATTCGGGCTTTGACAGTATTGCAGCCGCGATTCCAAGACGCTGTTTCATTCCCAGAGAGAAATTCTTTACCTTTTCATTCTTATATTTAAATATCCCTGTAAGCTTAAGCACTTCATCGATTCTTTCATCGCCAATGCCGGTGTAATACCTTGAAAACTGCCTTAAATTTTCGTAGGCGGTAAGATAGGGATAGGATTCGGCAGTCTCAATAATGCACCCTACCCTCTCCATGGCCTTTTCAAATTCATCGTTAATGCTGTATCCGAAAATCTTGACATCCCCCCGGTCCGCCCTCATCAATCCGGTCATTATTTTCATCGCAGTTGTCTTGCCTGCCCCGTTGGGTCCAAGGAAGCCAAAAATATCGCCTCTGTACACCTCAAGCCATATGTCCCTAATGCCTCTGCCGTTTTTGAAAATCTTAGTAAGCCCATTTATTTCAAGAACTTTTTCCATTTATATTCCCCCGTGACTTTATATATGGGAGGGAATTGCCGGACCGATAAGCAATAGCTTCCCATTCCTCTTCGGCAAAGCCGGCGATTCCCACCAGCACTTGTTTTTTTATTAATCAAAGACCCTTGAAAAGTTACTGTCATATACGGCGCCGCTGCCTTTGACAGCCGGAGGAGTCTCCATGTTAAAATAAATTTTCCCTGACATGGTATCAAAGCAGATAGACCCTTCTTGTTTCTTGCCGGAAGAATCTGTATATTCAAAATCCGCAAATTGAAATTCCAAATCTTCCGCATCGAAACTGAAGCTCTCCTTGCCTACTCCGTAATTTTCATATCCCTCTTTGCAGTTTTCATAGTATCGTCCGGATATGTGCTTATCATCAATTTCTACTATTTCTACTACTCTTTCTCCAATTTTTACGAAAGCGCCGTCCTTTTCAATCACGACATCGTTCTTGTATTTGCCTATAAACTTCTTTGAAATTTTCCTTTCCGGCAGCTTCTCAATGTTTTTTTCCACCTTCTTGCCTGTCAGGTCAGGCTTGGATACAGCAGTGGAATTTATGTCGTAAATTTCCATCAAAACCTCAAATGCCAGGTCATGGCGCTTTCCGTCCTTATCCTTTCCCGACAGCACTCCTGCTGCAAAAACACTTTCGATAATGCCGTCTTTATTAACTACCGATCTTCCGGTGACATTTTTGACAAATACGTCATCCTTTATTTCCGGCATGGACATCTCTTCCCTCGCAGTACGTGAGGAAAAAGCATTTTTGAACCCAAAAGAAGCAATAGCATTAACCAGGGGTGGAATCTGCCCCTCGTTTAAAGTGCCCGATATCTCTTTGCTGCCGTCGGATTTTTCATCGACAACCACATGGGATTTAAGGTCGCCCACCAGGGCGTCGAAAATTTTCTCCAAGTCCTTAAACTTGTCTTCTTCAAAGGGATTGTCGATAAGTTTTCTATCCATGGATTCATCCGGGTTTACGAATTCGGTAACGTAATATGTGTCACTCTTCGAATTGTACCAAATGTTGCTCTTTTTATCCCTGTAGTAATATGAGCTGTATTTCTCTCCGTTGGAGTATTCGGAAGATGACAAATCTTCCATTGCCTTTTTTACGTTATCAACTTTTTGTGTGGAATTTGACAAAAAAAGCTGATTTCCATTGTCTTTGACAGTAATCGTGGCTTCTACGGTAAAGCTCTTAAATTTCTCGCTGCAGGCCTCTGCCGTAAGCTTAACCGCATCCTTTAACTGGTCGTATCCGCTTTTGGAAACTATTTCAGCAAAGGCGGTTGTAACAAGCATTACAGCCCCTAAACAAAAGCTCAAGACCATCGCGTGCTTTTTACCAATTTTCATTGATAAACCTCCCTTTTATCAAAAAATTGAAGGAAGTACTTCCCTATCATCATTTTAAATCCTATTTGTTGATTTCTTATAAAACAAATATTAACAAATTATAAACAAAAAGGCCGTTCACTTCTGAACCGCCTATCATCTGGTCTTTCTGTCAGCCTTATATTCTTCAACGCTTAGGGTGAACATATTTTAAGATTCTTCTGAGCAGCCATTTTCGCGCACCGCTGGCTATATGTAGGTGTGTGATTGCCTTTTATCTTTAAATTACAAATATCACACACCGACAGCCCTCTTACAATTTAGGGCGGCAAGTTAAATTAAAGCCTCAGGGCTCTTTTTTCAACACCTGTGTCACCCTGTAGCCGTGATTTTCAATTTCCTTTATTATATCATCGCAGTTTAATGTGTTAACCCTGACTACTACGTCACATTTTCCGGTCTCGCCTCGGTAAACCGCAAGGTGGGTTATATTGGCACCATAATTTTTTATTACCTGCGCAATATCTGCAAGAATGCCCGGCGAATCCTCCACTTCCACAGATATACGGCTTCCTACATCCCTGAAGCCCAGCAGGTCTATAAAGGCATCAAAAATATTCGTTTCTGTAATGATTCCCACAAGCTTACCGTTTTCCACTACGGGAAGCGCGCCAACGGTATTGTCCCTCATAAGCAAAGCAGCTTCTTCAAGTAAAGCATCGGGAGATATGGTTATAACATCTTTAGTCATTACTGCGCTTACTTTTGTCTTGGCAAGAAGGTAATTAAGCTCAAAAACGCTCAGTGTCGTCGCCTTGGATGGGGAGACTTCCAGCATTTCCCGTTCGGTGACTATGCCTACAAGCTTTCCCGATTTTACCACCGGCAGGCGGCGCACTTTGTGGCTGCGCATGATATCCAGCGCTTCCGCTATGGTGGCATCAGGGGAAATAGTGTACGGATTGGAAGTCATCCTGCTTTTAACATACATAAAATCACCCTCCCAAATAAGCTTTTTTGATATAATCGCTTTTTGCAAGCTCTTTACCCTGACCTTCAAGGACTATGGAACCCGTTTCAATGACATAAGCCCTATGGGCTATAGAAAGTGCCATGTTCGCATTCTGTTCCACCAGGAGGACAGTTGTTCCATGGTCGTTTATATCCTTTATTATGGAGAAAATTTCCTTTACCAACAGGGGAGCCAGTCCCATGGAGGGCTCATCCATCAGCAACAGTCTGGGTCTTGACATGAGAGCCCTCCCCATTGCAAGCATCTGCTGCTCACCGCCGCTTAAAGTGCCGGCATACTGCTTACTCCTTTTTTCAAGTACCGGGAACCTGGCATATACATTTTCAAGGTCAGCCCTTATCCCACTTCTGTCTTTTCTTAAATACGCTCCAAGTTCCAGGTTTTCCAAAACGGTCATATCGGGAAAAATACGCCTTCCCTCCGGAACCTGGGATATCCCTTTTTTTACTATTTCCTGGGCACTTATACCGCTGATTTTCTCATTATTAAAGGTTATTGACCCACCGGCAGGCTTTAAAAGCCCTGAAATCGTCCTCAGGGTAGTAGTCTTCCCGGCGCCGTTTGCACCTATGAGGGTGACAATTTCACCTTCGTTAACCGTCAGCGATATATTTTTAAGGGCATGAATCACTCCGTAGTAAACGTCTACATTTTTTAGCTCAAGCATCCAAAACCTCCTCCCCAAGATAGGCTTCAATAACCCGCTTGTTGTTTTTGATCTCCTCCGGCTTTCCTTCGGCAATTACCGTCCCGTAATCAAGGACATATATCCTTTCGCAGATCCTCATCACCAACGACATGTCATGTTCAATCAAAAGAATGGTCAGGTCGAACTCCTTCCTGATCCAGTCTATAAGCTCTGTCAACTCCGAAGTTTCGTTCGGATTCATCCCAGCCGCAGGCTCATCAAGCAGAAGCAGTGAAGGTCTCGTAGCAAGGGCTCTGGCAATCTCCAACCTTCTCTGCTCTCCGTAAGGAAGGTTTTTGGCAAGCTCATCCTTCTTGTCTGACAGCTTGAATATATCAAGCAGCATATTGGTTTTTTCAAGCATTGTGCTTTCGCTTTTGTAAAAAGAAGACAGCCTGAAAAACGAAGAAAAAATGCCATACTCGACATTCTGATGCATTGCAATGCGTATATTATCCAGTACACTTAAATCTTTAAAAAGCCGTATATTCTGAAAAGTCCTTGCAATGCCCAGTTTGGATATCATATATGGCTTTAAGCCGTTGATGACTGTCATGGAGCCTCCTGTATCAAGCTCAATAGTTCCCGAATCCGGCACATAAACTCCCGTCAAAAGGTTGAAAACCGTAGTTTTTCCGGCACCGTTCGGCCCAATCAGCCCCACCAGCTCACCTTTTTGCAGCGTCATACTGACGTTTGACACCGCAGTTAAGCCACCGAAAGACTTTGTAAGATTTTTTACCGCAAGCAGTGGCATCATATCACCTCAAATTCATTTTACTTTTATAGGCTTTTTCCTGAAAAAATCGTCAAGCCTGAACTCTTTGGTCCCCATAAGGCCCTTCGGCCTGAAAATCATCATAATAAGCAGCAGTAAGGAGTATATAACCATCCTCAGCTCAGGAAATGCCTGCAAATAAGTGGATACAATCGCCAGCAGCACCGACGCCAGTATAGAGCCGCTGATGCTTCCCATGCCTCCAAGCACTACTATGACAAGTATGTCTATCGACTTAAGGAACCCAAAAAGGTCGGGCTTTATGAAATAGAAGTAGGAGGAGTACAGGGCTCCGGCGATTCCTGCAAAAAACGCCCCTATAACAAAGGCCATCACCTTATATTTTGTTACGTTTATACCCATGGACTCGGCGGCGATCTCATCTTCCCTTATGGAAATGCAAGCCCTTCCGTGGGATGAATTTATGAAATTCTTTATTATGATGACGGTGGCCGCAGTAAATATAAACAGCCATGTCCAGTTCGTATACTGTGGTATGCCGCTCAACCCGCTGGCGCCGCCGGTAAAATCGAAGTTAAGGATTATAATCCTGATGATCTCCGACAGTCCGAGGGTGGCGATAGCCAGATAGTCTCCCCTCAGCCTCAGTGTCGGTATTCCTATGAGGAATCCTACCAACGCAGCTACCAGGGCTCCGGCAAATACACCGATAAAAAAGGAATACTGCTCGCTAATATGCAGGGTAATGAGAGCGCAGGTATACGCGCCCAGCGACATAAAACCGGCGTGCCCCAGCGAAAACTGGCCCGTAAAGCCTGTAATAAGATTAAGACTTACGGCCAGTATGATGTTTATGCATATGGTCGTCATGGTAACCTGGTAGTAATCGCTTAAAATATTTGTAAAAATGAGAATCTGGACTATCCCGTAAAACGCGGCAAGACCTATGAAATATTTTATGTTTTTTAAATTCAACACTCTATTCATTGTTTCACCTACACTTTCTCACGGGTATTCTTGCCCAAGAGTCCCGACGGCTTTATTATGAGGATCAGTATCAGGATAGCATACGCGACCGCATCCTTATACAATGAGTTTCCATATCCGCTGACCATAGTTTCAACTACCCCTATGGCAACTCCGCCTATCATCGCTCCGGGTATGACTCCTATACCTCCAAGCACAGCAGCGATAAAAGCCTTAAGCCCCGGCAGTATACCCATCAGGGGATCTATTGAATTATAATAAACGCCAACCAGTATGCCCGCCGCGCCCGCCAGAGCAGACCCTATGGCAAATGTGAACGAAATGGTGTGGTCTACGTTTATTCCCATGAGCTGCGCCGCATCCATATCTGCGGAAACAGCCCTCATGGCCTTGCCTATGCGCGTCCTATGCACTATATACTGCAAAATGATCATTAAAACTATTGTTACGGCAAAAATATATATCTGTTTTATGTTAATAACAATATTGCTTGTAGGCTTAAAGCTTAAATCGGCAAGCACAGGAGGATAAGTCCTTACATTTGCTTTAACTATAAACATGGTCCCGTATTCAAGGAAAAGCGATACGCCTATTGCCGTTATCAGCGCCGCAATTCTTGTGGCGTTTCTCAAAGGCTTATATGCAATTTTTTCAATTAAATAGCCAAGCAACCCACAGGCAACCATGGCAATTACCAGCGACGGGAAAAAGCCCAGCCCGAAATAGGTTATACATGCAAACCCTACATAAGCCCCTATCATGTATATATCTCCGTGGGCGAAGTTTATCAGCTTAATTATCCCGTAAACCATGGTATAGCCAAGAGCTATCAGAGCGTATATGCTTCCCAGGGAAAGACCGTTAATCAGCTGTTGAATTAACTGCTCCAGCACCTTTTCATCCCCTCACATTCCATTTAAATCAGCAGCCGGCGCCATATGCCTGTGCCGGAATCTGAAACCATGTCAGACTCCGGAATTTGAACATACGCGAAGCCTATGCCCGACCAGGCAGGGCATATACATCGGAAGCCGGTATTGCGCACAGTATCCGTCCATAATACTATTTTAGCCTACTTATGAATATTATGGAATATTCTCTATAAAATTAATTAATGAGAGGAATATCTCCTCTCATTAATCATTTTATTTACATAAAACAACTTACCCCTGTTAAAGCTTTTATGGTTCAACCTTTACACTGCTTGCCTGTACTCCATCCTTCAACTCGATAACTACAGCAGTTTTTACAGGGTTGTGGTTTTCGTCAATGCTGAATTTTCCCGTAACGCCTTTAAATTCCTTAGTTGCCGCAAGGGCATCCTTTATTTTAACAGGATCTGTGGAATTTGCCCTTTTAATTGCATCAGCTATAAAATACCCCAAATCATATCCAAGAGCATTAAAGGCATTAGGCTCGGCGTTGTATTTCTTTTTAAATGCCTCTATAAATTTGACCACATCCGGGTCCTCATCAAGGGACGAATAATGGTTTGAAAAATAAACCTTGTTCAAGGCCGCCTTTCCAGCAAGATCCACAAGTGTCGGAGAGTCGAAACCGTCTCCTCCCAGTATAGGCGCATCAATTCCCTGATCCCTTGCCTGTTTTATTATAAGACCTACTTCCTCATAATAACCGGGAAGGAAGATAACGTCAAAATCCAGTCCCTTTATCTTGGTCAACACGGCGTTAAAATCCTTTTCCTTGGCAACATAAGCCTCTTGACCCACAACGGTCCCGCCATTCTTTTCAAATGTTTCCTTAAAGTTCTTGGCAAGCCCCTTGCTGTAGTCACTGGCGTTATCAACCAGCATGACGGCCTTCTTCGCGTTCAAGTTATGCGCCGCAAAATTTGCCATGACAGTTCCTTGGAAAGAATCGTTAAAGCAAGTTCTGAACACATACTCCCTTACGCCTTTTTCATCCACAGTTACATCATCAGCGGTAGCGGAAGCCGATAACACAGGAACCTTGTTCTTGGTAACTACCGGAATGGTCGCCTTTAACACACCTGAAGTGGCAGGCCCAAGAATTGCGACCACCTTGTCGTTAGTAGCAAGCCTTGTGGCTACGCTTGTAGCTTCAGCCGGCTCGGACTTGTTGTCCACTTTTACCGGCACGATCTGCTGACCAAGAACCCCACCGGCGGCATTAATTTCCTCAATCGCCATCATAATACCGTCAACGGAGCTCTGCCCGTAAGAAGCAACTGCTCCTGAAAGCTCATAATTTATTCCAATCTTAATTCCATTGCCAGATGACTCCGTCCCGCTGCCAGAAGATGATTTTCCACAACCGGAAAACATTACTGAGATCACAGCTATGGCAATAAAAAAACTTAGTACTTTTTTTGCTGAAAACACCTATAATACCCCCTCCATAATATTTGCACTGCCATAAAACTGCCATTAATCACTTCGATTAAAGCGTTTAAAGCGTGTTCCAATTTTTATTTATATATTATACACAAAAATTTGCAGTATGCGAATAGATTTAGAGAAAATTTTTTATTAGCAAATTTTTATATCCGGGCACAGTAACAGGATTTGGCAGAAAATTTACAATTGGGAAATACTCGTCCCATTTCTGGTACCGTTTTAAAAGTTGACGATTTATATAAAATCATATCGGCAGTTTTGTAATTAAATACCCTCCTGCCACCAGGCTCAGAAAATTTGCTACAATAACATAGAGAAATGTTGTAAGGGCATTCCGCTCCTTTATAACAATTAGGTATGCAAAAGCCTCGACAATAAAGACCAGGACTTCCGCCATTATCAGCCCAATGATGATATAGCTCTGCATGGGAGGATATCCGTTGATCCATATATTTAAAGCTCCTTGCGTAATCAGGTTAATTGCGAGGAAAGCCATCCAAGACCTTTTCTGTCTGTACCCGAACAGGTAGAAAATAAAGCCTTCTATTAACAGCGTCAGCACTACCCTTACGGACACCAGCCCAGCCGACCTCAACACTGATTTCCCCGGAGTCAGGGTTTGATTTTTCAGATCCAGAGTATAAATGTTGTTATAGGCTTTCAGAGGTTCAGCCAGCGATATTTCAAAGGAACTGCCCCCGGTGGTAGCCTTAATGTTGTAATCACCGGCAACTTTTATGTCCCTGGAGTAAAAAGTGTAATAGCTCTCAAATAATTTATCCCTTTTAGCGGCTTTTACGACATTATCCTCCAAACCCATACTTATCTCCAAATCAGCCGGAGCATCAAAAACGATGATCAAAATCGACGGGGGCTCTGCTGAATTTGCATAGCATATGGGTGCGCAGCTTACAAAAGTTAACGTCAGTATAAGGAGAATAAATAAAACTTTGTTTTTTCCTAACAAAAGCGCACCCCCCCATAGGCCCATATACATGTGAATAAATTATATTACATTTTCTGTAATGTATCAACAACTGAAAAGTTAATCGCGTAATTTGACAAAATACTACTTGAATCGACAACATTAATATAATAAACATTAATATAATATAATTTAACCACAATGCACCATTACTTCTTCCATATAATGTAAAAATACAGACGAAAGCCCGGAACATAAAAAAGCCGCGGGTTTACTAAACCCTCAAAACGGTTTATGACAGCCGGCATGTCATGTTGGATTTAGGGAATAAACGTAATAAACCCTTATCCTATATAAGGGTTTATTACGTTTAAAAAAAGGAATTTTACAAAATATGAGCGAGGGAGGAAAAATTATGAAAAGTCTTAAAACAAAAATCGTAGTTTATTACCTGCCATTGTTCATAGCTATCTGTTTGGGGCTTAGCTGGATAGTATACAGTATAGCAGCCTCAACCATCGAATCGGAAGCAAGGAGTTCCATTACCAATGTGGCATACCAAGGAGCTAAAATCGTGCAAAGCCGCATAAATGCTGAATTGAATGCCCTCGAAACCTTGGCTGCACTACCTGAAATATATGACACGAGCATACCTATAGAAGAAAAATTGTCGATACTTCGCAGGGAAGTGGAACATAAAGGACACATCAGAATGGGGATAGCAGATGCCAGCGGTATAATGGTGTGTACTGATGATACATCTATAGATGTCAAAGACAGGGTTCATTTCATTAAGCCAATGGCCGGCGAAAGGGCAGTCTCCGATCCAGTCGTAAGCAAACATAACGGCTCGATAATAATATGCTTTGGAGTCCCTATAAAAGAAAACGGCCAAGTTGTTGGATCCTTGATATCTGTCAGAGACGGAAATGCTTTAAGTGATATTGTTAACGATATCACCTACGGGCAGACCGGCAGTGCATTTCTGCTCAACAAAACCGGCACTACAATAGCCCATAGCAACAAGGACCTGGTTATTGATATGTATAATGCCATTGAGAGTTCCAAGGAAGATCCGTCGATTTTGCCTGTGGCCCGATGCTGGAAGGCAAGCAGGGAAACAGTAGCTACATATATGAGGGAATAAACAGAATTGCAGGCTTTGCACCTGTCGAGGGGCTGGATTGGTATCTGGGGCTAACTGCGCCTGAGGAAGAAGTGTTGGCAGGCTTAGCCAAAGTACAATCTTATATATCTATTATATCGGTAACCTTTCTTCTTATCGGTGCTATCATTGCCTACCTGGTCGCATTCGGTATCTCAAAACCCATTGTACGGGCTTCCAAGCTGCTTAGCATAACGGCATAAGGTGATTTTACCCAGACGATACCACACAATGATTTAAAGAGAAAAGATGAGATAGGTCTGTTGACAAGATCTATCGATAAAATGCAAAGCTCCATAAAAGAACTTATAAACGGTGTCATCATGGAAGCAGGTAATGTTTCCGGTACTGTTGCAGCCACAACCAAGAGCATGGAGGATCTCAATTCGGAAATCGAGGCTGTATCTGCCACAACAGAAGAACTGTCCGCCGGCATGGAAGAAACAGCCGCAGCCGCACAGGAAATGGACGCCACAGCTTCAGAAATCGAAACCGCTATCAATTCCTTAGCATCAAAAGCTCAGGACGGCGCAATAGCCGCTGGTGAAATAAACAAGAGGGCTAATGATCTCAAAGCAAATGCTATAGCATTACAGAAAAGCGCCACCGAAATTTATGCAAATACCTATGAGAAGCTGAAAAATGCTATTGAGCAGGCAAAAGCAGTGGAACAGATCAATACTCTGTCGGATGCGATTCTGGATATAACCTCCCGAACCAACCTTTTAGCCCTGAATGCAGCCATAGAAGCGGCAAGGGCCGGTGAAGCAGGTAAAGGTTTCGCTGTGGTAGCAGATGAGATCAGGGCATTGGCTGAAAATTCAAAAAATACTGTCAATGAAATACAAAAAGTTACCAAAAATGTGATATTATCGGTGGAAAACCTCTCTCAAAGCTCTGAGGAAATCCTTGGCTTCATCGACAAAACGGTGATCAGCGATTATGCCTCAATGGTGGATATAAGTGACCAGTATAACAGGGATGCCGAGCTTATAAACAGCATTGTAACAGATTTCAGCGCTACCTCCGAACAATTGTCGGCTTCCATCCAGAACATGGTTAAAGCAATTAATGAGGTAACTCAGACAACCAATGAGGGCGCAACCGGAACATCGAACATAGCACAAAAAACGTCGGTTGTCGTCGAAAAAGCAAGTGAGGTAATCGGGCACTGCATGACCGCAAAAGACAGTTCACAAAAACTGACCGAACTGGTATCCAAATTCAAGGTATAGCATTTGGGCGGACGGTTATAGGATATAGCCCTGCTATATATAATACCCTTATAACCGTCTCTGCCATTCTGTTTGTTTATAGCTCTCAGTGTTATTACCCTAATTTCTTCAATACCCATCTTAACATCTTAAAGCCATTCTCAAATCTATCGCCCATCTAATCTCCACTTATCATGAACACTCCACCCCTGCCGTGAGCATTTCCCCACTGCCGGCATCTGTCTTCAGCTATAAATCTAATGTTTTTCTTCATGTTTAATAACCATATTTTTCTTCCATTTCCCTGTAACATAATAAACAAAGAGCATCAGGCTGGTGGCGAAACTAGCGACCGGCGCAGCAAGACCCAGTCCCCACATCCCCTTTTGCAGGACCAGTCCAAAAAGTATCGCCATCGGAATACGGAAACCGATGGATGACATAATCCCACCAATTGATGAAATGATGGTGTGCCCCGAACCTGTGATAAGGCCGCCCAAGCAGAATGTAGCAGGCACAATCAGGTAATCCAAAGAAAAAGTCTTGATATACTCTACCCCGGCAGCAATCATTTGCGGATCATCATCAAACAAAGAAAGGATCTCTTCAGGGAACAACCGCGTAAATACAAACACTATAAATGTAATGGAAAAAGCAAGGGCAAAACCGGTGTAGAATGTCTTTTTGGCTCGTTCAACGGCCCCTGCGCCCATATTCTGCGCTACCATTGCTGAAACTGAAGAACCGACCGCAATGGCAGGCAATATGGCAAATCCGTTATATTTGCCGACAACACCGACAGCTGCCGATTCATTTACGCCCATTCCGTTGGCTATGGCAGTAAGCACGAGAAACGAAAAGTTTGTAATCACATTTTGGATTGAGAGGGGCGTGCCCAGCTGTAGCAACATAAAAAAATGCTTTTTATAAAACTTAAATGAACTGAGCTTAAAGTCAAACTCGAAATCACTTCTTTTCAAGTAAATAATACAGAAAATCATGCTTGCGGCCTGTGAAATAACGGTTGCAATCGCCGCTCCCTTTGCTTCCATGCCAAAGGCGCCAACAAGCAAAAGGTCCAAAAAGATATTAATTACGCATGCTATAGTTACGAAAACCAACGGTCTTTTACTGTCACCGAGACCCCGCAGAATAGCTGAAAATGCGTTATACCCAAAAATAAATACAGTGCCAAGCAGGGTAACATCAAGGTAATCCCTCGCTTGTTGATAGGCTTCCGCCGGTGTCTGAATTAAGCGGAGTATCACATCCGAAAGCATTAGCATGATAACAGTAAAGGCAACACTGGCAATAAGGAGAAATGTGATGAGGGTACTGATGGATTCACGCATGTTCTTCCTATCACCAGATCCAAGGTACTGTGCAATAATGACAGTGCCGCCAGCCGTCAGGCCGATAACGATATTCGTCATAATAAAGGTAACCTGTCCACCTATGTTTACCCCGGAAATACCTATAGTTCCTGAATAATTACCGACTATCAACATATCCGCTACATTGTAAAGAGTTTGTATCAGATTCGAAAGCATAAAAGGCAATGCAAACTGTATAAGCTGCTTAACAACGCTGCCCTCTGTCAAGTTTTTCTCGATGGAAGTTTTTTTCATTCGCAGTATTCAGCCCCTTCTAGATAGTCAATATTATAAATATAATACAAAAACTGTAAAAATGCTATTACTTTTTTATTAAGATTATGAAGTAACTTCCGAAATGTTGCCCGAAATATTGCGGTGCTCAAAGATGAGCACGCTCCGCCTCTGTTTTAACATAACGGTTTAAATTGCGCCAAAAATTGACCAGCTTCAATATTTTATAATATAAATAAATAACCTTCAATATCATAATTTATAATTTACATTTAGCACTGGGAATCCGGATCCATCAATCATTAATCGTAAATAAAACTTCTGTCACCTGACGGGCAATATATTTCTTTGCTGCGCTCCTTGATATGCCAAGTTATTTGCCTATGCATAGAAGCTCTTCCATTTTAGAGCATTTTTGTGTATCATATTAAATAGCCTACTCCTTATCATTAGGCAAGCCTTCATAAAGTATTCGCATATAACTTCTATGGCAGCCGTCGGTTTGGTGTGGGTCAATTTCTATCCGCTGCTATAGGTTAATTTATGCCTGCGATGACGCATGTTTTTTACCTTGCCCTTGGTATTTTTGATAAACTATAAAATACATGCTATTATGTAAGAAAAGAACTTCAAAACTAAAAAGCACAAAGGAGGTTTTTTATGATGAAAATGGAAAAATGTTTGCAGAGAGAAAATGATGAACTATGGTTCGCCGAAATTGATCGCAATAATCTTAAAATCGAGTATCGAATTAAAGAAATAATCTACTCAGAAACCTCCCCATTTCAACATATCCTGGTACTGGACTCCTATGATTTTGGCCCAATGCTCGTATTAGATGGTGCCGTTCAAACCACCGCCCTGGACGGATATATATATAATGAGATGATTACTCATATACCCCTCAATATTCATCCAAATCCGAGAAACGTCCTCATAATCGGCGGAGGTGACTGTGGTGCAGCAAGGGAAGCAGCCAAATATCCGGATATTCAAAGGATTGATATGGTTGAAATCGATGAAATGGTCGTAAAGGCCTCCAAAAATTACCTCAAAGAAGTTTCAGGCGATCTTTCTGATCCCAAAGTAAACTTTATTTTTGACGATGGTGCTTTATATGTTAAACGAAAAAGAGATTATTTATATGATGTGATTATAGTGGATTCCTCAGATCCTGTAGGTCCGGCAGCAAAGCTTTTTGAACTTGAGTTTTACAAAGACTTGTATAATAATTTACACGAAGACGGTTTAATAGTTTGTCAGAGCGAGTCTCCTATTTTCTACCCTGAAATGCTGGTAAATATGCACAGGCGATTAAGCACCATATTTCCGGTTGTTAAAACATACACAGCAACGATACCTACCTATCCGGGAGGGCTTTGGACATTTACAATAGGTTCAAAAAAATACCAGGAGCCAAACCCTGAAGCCTTTGACAAAGAAACCAGGTATGTAAATAAAGAAATCATTAAAAGTTGCTTTTCTCTTCCAAATTTCGTGAAAAAACTGTTAAACATTGAGTGATCAAAAGAAAATTTGACACTGATATGTAACAACATAATACTTATCAGTGTCAAATTTTCTCATATATAAGTACTCTATCAATAACTGCAAAATGAAATAAAAGAGGTTAAATCACTAAATGGTATGGGAATCAGCAAAATATCTCCTTGCTTATACATTGTTCCATACCTCATCATCAATGTCGTTATTCCAAAAATCCATGCTACTTCCACTTGCCAACTCTAAATCTTTAAATACCTGATTATCTTTTTTTGCCTTCAAAAAACTGATAAAATCCATCACTTCAGGAATCTGGCTCTCTGGAATTTCATCTATAAGTTTTAATAAAATCTTTTTAGCGTTATTCATATTAACACTACCTTTCATACCTAAATCCGTAATTATATTATATCATAGTTAAGGCATATGTTATAAATATGCTATTGAGGATAATATTGTCTTTCCCTCACTTATGGTAGGTCTCACCGTGTATTACTGAATACATGACTTTCCCTGAATATTAAGTAAAAAGTCGTACATCATGTACGACATATTTATAAATTATCATATATCTGGCCTCTATTTCCTATATCAATAACCAG